>MDTG01217794.1_pt1 | contig 91959 bp, 88 predicted proteins | sample 811421 | NCBI WGS metagenome assembly MDTG01 (sample SAMN05326645, study PRJNA326480) | marine metagenome | isolation source: seawater | place: Pacific Ocean: South East | collected 2011 | reverse complement strand
TATAGGCATTTGCTAGCACCTTATCTCCTGGTTTTACATCGCAAATTCGAAGCCCTAGCTGTATCGCCTGACCGCCGGAAGCCGTTGCAATACAATAGCGCGAGCCCTGCCAGCTTGCGAATTCTTGTTCGAGTAAGCTTACCTCTGATAGCTCTCCTGCGCCGACATTGTAGCGGTGCAAGCGCCCATGCTTCAAGATCTCAATAGCTTGTTCAATACCGGCATCTGGTATCGCCTCTTGCTGAGTAAAGGGTTTTGAAAATACAAGCATGGATAAAGTCTCTTAATGACGCGGTAACTTTCTTTGTTTACACTTTAAAAAGACCTGTTTTAGGGGGTGTTGGTCAAGAGGGAACTGCATTATGAGCACACAAAAAACTGGGTTTTTCTGGCACGAGAAATGTTTTTGGCATGGCGCTGGCAATTACGCCTTTCTACTGCCTGTTGGCGATTTGGTAGAGCCAACAACAACTGGATTTCTTCCTGAGGCGCCGGAAACAAAAAGACGCATGAAAAATTTAATCGAGGTCAGCGGCCTGCAAGATGACCTAGAATGTTTAAACCCTTATGCACTAGCCCCAATAGAAATGTTGCGCCTTGTCCATTCAAAAACCTATCTAGATGCATTCAAAGCTCTATCAGATGGGTCAGGGGGTGATCTTGGTCTGCGCACGCCTTTCGGCCCAGGCGGCTTTGAAATAGCCCGCTTGTCAACAGGACTGGTCATAGAGGCTCTATTTTCGGTTTTGGATAGCAAACATAAAAATGCTTATGCGCTTTCGCGCCCACCTGGTCATCATTGCCTCCCAGATTTTCCAAACGGATTTTGTTTGCTGAACAATATCGCTGTTGCAGTAAACGCGGCCCGCAAAGCCAGCAAGGCAGAACGAGTTGCAATCGTTGATTGGGATGTGCATCACGGAAACGGGACTGAACATATTTTCTATGATGACCCAGATGTGCTGACCATCTCTCTGCATCAAGAGCGCAACTATCCTCTTGATACCGGCGATGCACAAGATACAGGTGGGGGTAATGCGCCTTTCTCAAATATGAATATCCCGCTTATGCCTGGCGGTGGCACATACGTTTATAAAGTCGCGTTTGAACAACTCGTCTTACCAAAATTAGCCGCCTTTAAAGCTGATATCGTTATTATTGCTTGTGGTTTTGATGCGTCTGGTGTCGACCCACTATCACGAATGCTTTTAGGCGCAACTGATTTTGCTATGCTTACAAACATGATAATGGAACAGACAGGTGGCAAGCTAGTAATGGCGCATGAAGGCGGCTATTCAGAAGCCCATGTTCCTTTTTGCGGCCATGCAGTGCTTCAGACAATGAGCGGCTCTGCCATTGAGGCAACAGATCCGTTAGGCGCCCGCATCAAAGGACAGCAGCCAGAAGCGCGTTTTAACCAGCTGCAAGAAACATTGATATCAGAGATGGCTAGCCTGCACGGCTTAAAATAGCAGTTGTGTCACTATAGACCTATTTACCGATACAGGCGGTAAAATCCGCCATTTGCCTCATCACTAAGCAACAGGATGCTACCATCATTTAATATAGCAACATCTCGGATACGTCCTATTTTTCGTTTTAAATAGGCTTGTTCGGATACCGGCAACCCGTTTTCCAGTTGCAAATGATAAAGCTCACGAAATTTTAGAGAACCAACCAGCAAACCGCCTTTGAACTCAGGAAACATATCCTTGTAATAAAAAGCCATGCCGGAGGGAGCGATAGACGGCACCCATACCCAGACAGGGTCTCTATATCCTTGTGCCTTAGTCCGGCCATCGCCAATTTTACCCCCAAAATATTCTCGCCCATAGCTTAGAAGCGGCCAGCCATAATTTGCGCCAGCTTCGAGAATATTCACCTCATCCCCACCCTTTGGACCATGTTCATGCGCCCATATCGCGCCTGTTTGCGGGTTTATTTCCAAGCCCTGCGGATTGCGATTACCTTTTGTAAACATGCCCGGTAGCCAGCCAGATTTTGCTGCCGGAGCAAGCTGCCCATCCTTATTCAAACGAATAATCCCGCCTGCATAGAGCGTGCTATCTTGGGCACTTTCCCGAGCACCCCTATCTCCAAGGCTAAGATAAATATAATGTTTATCAAACGTGATACGACAACCAAAATGCCGGCCAGAGCGGGAAACCTGATTGGAAGTAAAAAGGAATTCCCCGCCGCGCAAGACCCCACCTTCAAGCTCTGCTTTATAAAGCGCAGTTGCTGCGGCCCCGTTTTGAGGCCGGCTAAAACACAAATAGATATCACTGCCAGAAACCGCTACATCTAGCAAGCCACCCTGTTTTCGAGCAAAGACTTCTGGAATATTTTTTATTTTCTGCTGGATACCGCTTTGAACATTAATTCTAAATAGGCTACCCGAACGCGACGTGACCAGCCAGCTATTATCGTTCAACTCAGCCATCCCCCAGGGATGGGAAATAGTTTCCCCAATTTTTTCAAGCTTATAGGTAAATTCTTCCGAGAGAACATTGAAAGAAATAGTAACAAAACTTAAAAAAATCGATAAAATGGTAACCAATCTCATCATTTTATTTTCATCCGTTAAAAATTAAAAATCTTCATAATCTTAGCCAAATAGCCTGCCTATATTAGTCCAATAGGAATAATCATAGCATGTTTTTTGCTGAAAATAATTTTGTCTGCTATTGACCGTATTTATAATAGCTGATGCGCTGGACCTTAGAGAGGTACATATTAAGGTTTATGGAGGAGAAAATCGTGAGTAATATTATTATATTAAAATTTTTTCACTATCTTGCTTTGTTTTTGGTTGGTGGTCTTGGCGTCGGCAACAGCATCTTAGCTAAAAACTATCAAAAAGCAGGAACGCTTCCGCCCCCACCAGTTAAATCAACCATTATGACACTCGCTAAATTGGGACTTGTTGCCATTATAATATTATGGGGTACAGGCATTGCCCTCACCTATAAGGTTTATGGTAGCTTTGATTTAGGCTGGGCTTTTCATTCAAAATTAGTGGGAGCAAGTGCATTACTATTGGTATTCTGTTTTTTGAATTTTCATTTAAGTGATAGCGCCAGAAAAGGCGTGCCGCCTAATCCCAAAATTATGAACGCCATCCCCTACATTACTAGAACATCCCTAGTTTTGGTTTTGGTTGGCATTGCCATCTTAACGAGTAGCGCATAGGTGATGCGTCTCCTGCATCACGGGGCGCTATTTTTGGCACTATTGAAACTTAGAGATGCTGGCTATTTATATTCACGGGTAGATGAACCCTCTGAGGGTAACACCCTTTAATCAAAATAAAGCGATCCCATAGCTTTTTTAAATAAAGGCCGTCACACTGTCCCTCCCCTATTTTGTGGCGGCCTTTATTTTCGTCATTATATGAATTTACGCTGGTTTGTTATTTAACTGCTGTTCTTACCCAATAAAGCGCGTCGAAGCTCCGGCTCTGATGTATCTGGCCCGAGCCAAATGTTCATGAATGCGCGCGCAAAGGAAGCATTGTCAATAGTAACCGGTTTTAAACCATCATAAAAAAATGTAATCGTACCATTAGGTGTCCAATATAGGCTTGCTTTTGTTGCCTTTTGAGCTGTTTGGATGCCTCTTTCGAGATAGTTCTGCCAGTTTTTTAACTGCTTTTCAGTGACCCCCTTCTGCCGACGCATTTCTTTGACAGAAGCATCTATTACCTCTTTCTTTTTCAACTCCCGCTTATAAGCAAATTCTAAGACGAGGTCATTATTCCAAGAAAACGTCTTGTCATCAGACAGCAAGCGAACATCATATAATTGCCACAAAAATACTTTGAGCGAACCTTCACCAATAAAATTTAGGTTTTGATGGCGCTCATACCTATTCTCTGTTGCAGCTATAAAAGCAGGGAAAACTAAAATTAAACCGACTAAAAGAACCTTTTTAATTTTAATCATTGTGCAATTTTTCAAATTTAGATTGGCGCATATTTAAACGGGTTACTAAGCGACCCCAAAATAGGTTTGTCTCGAACCGAACAGGCACAAATACCCCATTACCCAGGTCAGCGACATAGGCTTTGGTCCTAGGTTTACCAGGATCTCGCATCTTAAAACGTGTTTTTAGCCTATGCCCCCCTAAAGGCTTAATCTCTACGCCACAAACCATCGCCTTTCCTTGATATCCAAAATCCCGATCTTTTGGAACTATTTCAATGCCAAAATCAGTAAATAACAGCTCAGCTCTTCGCCTGCCATCATAAATTTGGAAAGTGCCAGCGCAAGGCCGGCCAGCCTTAAGACGGTCAAGCATGGTCATCATAGCGCTAAAAGGATCAGTAACACCGCGCTTCATATCCTCATTAACTGGATAGACTTTATCCAAGTCCAAAGGGGGGTCAAGCCTAGTGGTGGCTATTGCTCCTTTAGTTGACCAAGATGTTTCAGAAGTTTTTGATTTTGATTTATATATACTGGCCATATCAATCTGTTGCCCTTGCCAGTTTTGACCCTGCTTTATAGCTTTTACGCTTATATACCCCTCAAATTCAGTAAATAATGTTATCAGTCCATTAGATTTAAACGCACCCCTCATAGTGAATTGGGCATCATTAAACTGCCATAATGCGTGACTGGTTCCCACGCCTACCGCCCCAAACTCTGTTTTATATAAAACTTCATAACCTCTTCTGTAATTATCCTTAGCAACAACGCTTGAATAAGTGCTACTGCCAACAAGAATAAACAGAAACAAACTTAAAGACGCTTTAAAAACATTCATGATTGTTTAAACCTAAATTTTATTAAACTTTGTTAGAAAAAATAGCCGATAGTGCTTTCAAAACTAATATGAGAGCGCTTGATAGCAAGGAAAAGGAGACATGAGAGTAAGCTATAAAAATCCTTAACTTTTTATAATGCTTTTGGTTGCCTTGAGCGCACACTTATTCTTTCCGAAGCTTCTAAATTTCCTTATTTTTTTGAATTTCACGGTAACTAATGAAAGCTGTAGCACTTATAATAAGGAAAGTGCCTGCATAAAGATGAAATGTAGGTAGGCTGGCAAAAAGCATAAATCCTAACAAGGTAGACCAAATAATTCTTATATAATCCAAAGGCAATAATACAGATACTTTGCCGAGCTTTAATGAGGCGTATATCAAGGCATGTCCAAATGTTCCTAGTCCGGCAATGCCTAGTAAATATAGAAGCTGAGTAAAGCTTGGCGTTTCCCAAACAAATAAAGATGCTATAAGCCCCAATGGGACACATCCCATAGCTTGCCAGAAAGTAATAGATATAATTGTGTCTTTTTCGGTAAGTTTTTTAGCGATTACTATCGATATTGACCAAGCTATCGCAGCGCTTAGCAACAATAAATGCCCTAAATTAAAAGAGATGTCTGGCCTTGCAATTAGGAGTATTCCAGAAAACCCTAAAAATATTGCACCCCACCTTTTTATCCCTACACGCTCATTTAAAAAAATAACCGATAAAATAGTCGCAAAAATTGGTACCGTAAATAAAAGTGACGTTGCCTCTGGCAAGGAAACAAGACTGAAACCTGTGAACATGCATAACATACATACTCCACCGACACTTCCTCTAATTACCTGCAATTTTACCGATGAAGTTTTTACAGCGCCAAGACCCCTCCATAATAGAACTGGCAATATTATGATGAAGACTAGAAAGGCTCTAAAAAGTGTTATGACAAAAGGGTGCAAGGCATCACTTAGCAGTTTTACGGATGCCTGCATTAAAACCATCGAAAGCCCACCAACCATCATAAAGAGGATAGCCCGAATCAACAATAAACGTTTATTGTTCGCCACTCATCAATCCCTCTATGACATTGTTTTTGTTAAAACAGTAACCAGAAAACCAGAATGACACTGAGGGGCTCAGAGGCAAGAACGTCCTGTCGTCCAATTCCGCGCATCTAAACTTATTTGATATAATTGGCATTGATAAAGACCGCTTAAAAACTTATCCTGAGGCCGGAGGTTGTTGAAAGAATGTGGGATTTAGTTTTTTCTTACTGGTTATTAATCCCAATTTATCTTTTTCTGAAATATGACCGTCCACATCTTTTTAATTTTGAAAAGAAATTCGGTAAGTATGGGTTTATTATAACACTCGCCCTCATAGCTATCACTATTATGCATATAAAATTAATAATTTCAGCTTTTAGCTAAGCCGTTCCAACAATGTTAAAGCAACCTCTATTTGACTGTACCGAGCAATTTCTTACCTTGGCAGTTTACATTATGTTCACCAGAGTGCCGGTCGCCCCGGTGGTGAAGGAACGCGCCAGCTCATTTTCTTTATATCTGATATTAGAATAACCTTGCAAAGCGTTATTAACATGAATTTTTTTATTAAATGGTTTAAGATTAAAAAATTAAACCATTTTTCAGACGCCGGTAGAGTAGTCTACTGGAACTTGGGTAAACAACCGAACCGAAACGAAACAAAAAGTGAACTTAATAATGATTTGGGTCGTCTATATTTTTTTTACGGTTTAATAACCGCAAACAAATTGATGAAAAGATCGAAAAAATGCCAAGCGAGACCAGGGTATGATGCCACATAGTTAAAAGGGTAAATTCATTAAAAATACCAATTTTTTGTAAAAATAAAATCATAGAATTACAAAGTGAACCCACTCCTATTGGCAGAAAAAAGATAAAACTACCGTCTATAATTTCCAAACATATAAAAATTATTCCAAAGATCACCCAAAATTGAACCAGGAAAAACCAATAAGATAAATCAAAAAAAACTTCCATCATTTATTGCTTTTTTTAACTGTCTGCATAAGTGTCTCCAGACCACCAAGAACCCCAGTAACATCGGTTGGCAAAATAATTGTCTTCGAAGATTCAGAACTCGCGAGCTCACCTACGGCTTCTATTTGTCGTTTCATGACCTCAAAATTCACGGCAGGTTGACCATTGTTAGAAATAGCTTCTGCCAATAATTTTGTTTGCTCAGCATCAGCTTTTGCTTTGACCTTCACAGCATAGGCATCTGCATCTGCAGTTAATTTGATGGCGTCAGCCTCCTTTTGAGCTTCAAATAACCTTGCCTCAGCTTTCAATTCTATTGAACGCTTCTCACCCTCTGCTTCAGCAATTGTTGCTCTCCTTGTTCTTTCAGCCGAAAGTTGCTGCCGCTGTGAAGATTTCGTTTCTTCATCAACAATAATATCTGTTATTTCCGTTCGTGTTATATCAACTCCCCAAACCTCCGCTGCTTCGCGTAGATTTAATGATATTTCTTGATTCATAGAATCCCTGCTCGATTGCAATTCGTCCAGCTCAAGTCGGCCAGCTGCCGACCGAACGATCGAGGTTGCCGCAGTATTTATCGCAGACTCTACATCACGAATTCTATAAACAGACCGTGAGGGGTCAACTATTCTAAAAAATACAGTTGTTTCAAGTTTGACCTCAACATTATCTTTGGAAATTACTGAAATAGTAAATTCGTTTAACTGTCGTTCTAAAATACTTACTTTATGAGCAACTCTTTCAATATATGGTATAATAAAACCCAATCCAGCATTCATAGTTTTGGAATATTTACCAAATCTTTCCACTACATATTCTTTCGACTGCGGAACAACTTTGATTCCTAAAAAAATGGTGAGAATAAGCGAGAAAAATAAAAGTAAGGATATTATGGTGTTTAAAGTAAGTATCAATGTCTTCATCCTGCTAAGATATTTGTAAGGTTCTAATCAAATATAGTAAATTTTGGCAGATTGAACAAATAGTTAATCGATGTTGTTCTGAATTGAAATGGGAATCTTAATTTAAAAATTATTGCACACAGCCTGCTTGGCCAACGTCGATTACAATTTTGAGTTGTTACCACTGTGGCCAATGTTTCGTGCCACTAACTGGAATTGCAGATTGACATTTACGAGTGGAAAACGAAAAATTTACGTTCATAAACCATTGTAAATATTTACAAAGAGTTGGTCGGAGTGGCGGGATTCGAACCAACGACCCCTATACCCCCAGATGCTGTGCGAAGACAGGCTGTTGGCGTAGGAAAGCATTTATCACAATACTTAATATAAGGGTGACAAAAAAGAGATTGATATGCAAACAGCACTATTTTTACAGATTAGTGTCGTATTTATGGCCCTATTAGAATGTAGTGAGGCAGTAGTCGGTACTAGGCAGACTTAAGTGAGCGAAAGACACCCCCGGTGGGTAAAGACAAAACACGACTTCAAAAAAGGGGCTAAAGGTTTGATTGGTTGTTGTTGTTACTTTGGTTGGCTTTAGACTTTGCTTAGCCTAGAAGCTGAAGAACATTTTGCTTGCTCTGATTGGCTTGGGAAAGCATAGCCATTGATGCTTGGTTGAGTATCTGGTTTTTGGCCAGCTCATAGGTTTCTTGAGCAAAGTCAGCATTAGTTATTCTTCCGCTTGCTTGGTCAGTAAGCATAGAAGCTTTGGTGAGGTTACTGATATTGTAGGTAAGGCGATTTTCAATCGCACCTAGCTTTGCTCTTGAGGCGGTCAGTTGGTCTAGAGCAATATTTAGTATTTCGACTGCTTCTGCCGAGGAGGCTCTTGTCCCAACGCCAATATCACGAAGGTGCTTACCATTATCTGCTGGGTCATCAACCACAGTCAGAAAATAGCTCTCTTTGTAGCTTGCACCACCAGAGGTGTATGTAAGTTCAAACTCGTAAGAGCTTTGTCTTTCATAGTCGATTTGGCTTTGGGACTTAATCATTCCATCGCTATCAACTGTAAACTTGGCTGCATCAGCCCCAGAGAGAGCGAATGCGCCTCTTGGGTTTGCATCTATAAGCTTTTTAAGCTCTTCTCTATCACCTACATCTTCTGGCACGTGAACCTTAAAGCCTCTAGCTTCAGTAATTTGATAATCAAGACGTGTCGCAAGACCTTGTTGCCCCACCTTATTTAATACTGGAGGTGTCGTAGGCGAAGTGGAGGACACAGTTTTAGTGGCAGGATTTACTGCATCACCATTGGCAACAGTAACTGTAAAATCTAAGATTAATTCAGTAGGCCCAGTTACGGTAAACATAGTATCTGTTGCACCTCGTGTTTCAAAGGAGAAGGTGTAAGTCCCCGGTGGCAAATCATTTGATAAAGTCAGCAACCCAGTATTTGAAACGCTAATACCTCCTGAGTAACTTTCTCCATTACGGCGCAGGTTTGTAATTAAAACATTACCTAAACCATCTGCGGAGCGAGAGGAGAACGCAGAGTAAAATGCTTCAATATATGGAAAATTATTTGCATCCCGGACAACATCAATAATTAAGTTCTCTTCCCCTGTAACGAAGTCCACTGAAACTGTGCCAGTATTTGTTTGAATAGTGTTGTCACTTATTCCATCACGAAAGTGGGTTCTGAGTTTTAGAAATCTAAGGTCTTGAATAAAATTTCCAGAATCAGACGAATACTCTAATCTCATAGTGTAATCGCCCATATCAGCTAAACTAAGCTGATTTTCGTCAAAAACAAATTCACCGGTATTAGGATCAACAATAAAATCAACTCCATATGTCAATGTTCCAGAACCCGTGAGGCCCGTTAAAGTGTATGTACCTCCAGGGTTCTGGTTGACAAATTCTTCCAGCATCGGAGCAATTCTTGGCACCACTCCTGCATCTAAAACCTGGCTCTCAACATTGGTAAAAAATGAAGTTGTTTCTCCATTCAACAGAAAATAAGGATGAATAATTAAACTTTGATAATTTACATTTTTAGTTACCTCTCCAATGGATGAAATTTCACCACCCACATCGCCAATATTCAGAATGATATTTTCCTGCACTCGCTGTTTATTTACGCAATATTCAATTGCAAATTCATAAGAATTATTTGTGCCTGCATCTAACGGCGTTTCAAAGCTAAGATTATTTGCAATTATTTCACCATTAGCGCTGTTTATGCTTAAGTTTGAAAGAGATCCATCTGTTCCTCTAAGAGAAAAGACCCCACCCTGATTTTGCGACACATATTCAAGAAACTCGGTTGATAACTCATGAGTTCCAGGTGCATTGATGCTTATTGATTGTGCTTCTGTTGCCTCGACAGTAGTTGTGGCAGGAATCATATTGGGCAGAGCTACATCAAAAATATTGATTTTTACATTTTGAATGAAAATATTCCCATTCGCTTCATAATTAATGACAAATTCATAAACATTGTCTGTATTGCTATCATTTGGATTTTCGAAATCCAATGATGAAAGAAGTAATTTCCCAGTTTGCTGGTCAATCGACACGTTTGAGACATCCAACCCAGAAAGATTAAACGTGCCGCCTTTGAAGGTTTCTGTGAAGTTCTTAAGCAACTTAAAGTTAGAAAGTTCCATTGTAAATGAAGGTGTTTCAGTTAGATTGAACTCTGTTGAGGCTTCTGAGATAAGGCTATCGCCATAAGTTGGAATGATTTCTGTTGTTACACGTCTGGCAGTGGATGAAGTAGTATGTGAATTTACAGTAACTACATTATCAGAAATAGACACCTCATTAGGGTCATCCACCACATTCAATGTTATGGTTTCAGAATAAACCTGACCAATGGATGAGGTGTATTTATAGGTAAACTCATAGGTATTGCTATTACCGCTAATACCACCTGTTGGGTTTTCAAAGTCCAAACCGCCAATCGCAGTAATAACGCCATCTGCATTCACGCTAAATTTGTCTGCATCAGTGCCTGACAACTCAAATGTTCCACTAGCACTGTCTGCCTTAACAAACCCTTTGAAGTTTTCTGAGACAATACGATTACCTTTGGTGTTAATCACAACATTATCAGCTTCTGTTAGCGTTACTTCAACGCTTCCACCGGTCGAAGGCTCAATACCTCCATCTAAAAGCTTAACGGTAACTTCATCGATATATTCGGTACCGTCTGATGCGGTAAACACGACATCAAACTTATATTCGGTGCTATCAGCAGCGACGCCTCCAGTAGGCGCTTCGTAATCCATTGCACCTACTGACGTAATATTTCCTGTTGCGGTATCAATGGTAAACTCATTAGCGTCAATGCCACGTAAGCTATATTGACCACTCTGGGGAAGAGGAAGCTCTGAAATGCCTAACTCAGATTGAGCGATTGTAACCTGGGATGCCTCAGACGCCTCTATTGTCGTTCTAGCTTTTTCAAAACGCACCGTTTCAAGGAAAGTGTCCGTAGGTTCATCTGGAAGAATTTTGTCAATGACAGAAATACTTCTTCTGTCCACATATTCACCGCCCAGCTGGTCAAGGCAAACACCATCTATCTTAACATCCACGATTTCTTGATTGGTGTCCCCTGCTCTAAAGTATGTCTCAAAGCTTCCATCGAGAAGCTTTACGTCATTAAAGGCCGTATTGGCACAAACCTTATCTATCTCAGACTTCAGAGCCTCAACCTCTAGCTGGGCATTGTTCCGGTCTGCGTCTGTGTAAACACCATTATGCATTTGCACTGCTAGCTCTCTCATGCGAATAACCATGTTGGTTACCTCGCCCATAGCAGCCTCAGCAGTCTGTATTAACGACACACCATCCATGGAGTTACGGACAGCCATCTCTAGGCCACGCAACTGGCTCTTCATCTTGTTGGCCACAGCAAGACCAGCCGCATCATCTGCAGCTGAGTTTATGCGCAAGCCAGAAGACAGACGTTCCATAGAAGTCTGTTGCCTTGCTCCAGATGACACAGCGTAGGTACGTGCTTGTAGCGCACCCACGTTGGTATTTATCGTCGTCATTCTATCTTTTCCTAAGTCTAAAATTAGACCCTTACTCTCGCGGACGACGTATTGTTATAGATTTTTAGAGGTGTAAGTTTTTATTTTTTTGGCACTAAAACACTTATTTTCTTTCTCACTCGGCAAGACCAACGTCCCCTCCACTTATCAATTGATGGCATTTTGATCTCGTTAGGCCACATTTATGGCCTCGTCCAGCTAATTTTAACTAGATTCAAGCCCACGCCACACATGAAAAGAAAACAGTAACCTATTGAAAAAAAATAAGTAGTAAATTGGTCGGAGTGGCGGGATTTGAACCCACGACCCCTACACCCCCAGTATAGTGCGCTACCAGGCTGCGCTACACTCCGACACCGTCGAATATAGCGAGTGATAAATTTAGAAGCAAGAAAAAGCCAAGTTGGAAACTAGGCTTATACTAATTTAAAGCTGTGCTAACAGCGAATTTATACGCCCTTGTGCTTGGCTTAGCAGGCGAGTGGCTTCAAGATGGTTCGAGGGAGTGGCTCGCACAGACTGTGCTTCCAAAGCGTTCGCTTCGCCATTATTTTGCTCATCATCTACATTAGCACTTGTTTTAGTAAGTGATTTACGGCGTTTAGACAAGCTTGCTTGTGCTCCTTTGATGGTATACCCATCGTCATAAAGAAGGGCTTTAATTGTCTGGAGCAATGCGATATCTTCTTGACGGTAATATCTGCGCCCACCGCTACGTTTCATAGGTTTGAGCTGGCTAAACTTTGTTTCCCAAAAGCGCAACACGTGGGCGGGCACATCGAGGGTAGCAGATACTTCAGAAATTGTTTTATAGGCTGAAGCAGCTTTCTGAACCATTAGCCGCCATTCACACGTTTTTTCATCAAATTAGAGGGGCGAAAGCTCAAAACCCGGCGGGGGGTTATTGTTGCCTCAACTCCGGTTTTTGGGTTGCGCCCCACTCTAGCGTTTTTTCGGGAAACCGAAAAGGTGCCGAAAGAGGACAGCTTGACTTGCACACCCGTCTCAAGGCAAAGCGAAATCTCTTCTAGAACAGAGCTTACAAGTTGTGCGCTTTCATTGTAAGAAAGGCCAATTTGCTCATGTACCGCGTTCGCTAAATCGCTTCTTGTCAAAGTTTTACCCATAAAGAAAAACTAACATTGGGAAAATAAAAGGTCAATTAATGAGTTACAACAAATGATTTTATTCACATTTTTGCGTCATTAATCCTGACTTAGCCTTAGTGTTGAAGATTTTGGACGACCGTATCGTACCAATGATGCACCCCATGATAGCCCACCCCCAATTGCTTCAAATGCCAATAAATGACCTGATTTTATCCGCCCATCTTTGGAAGCGGCACTCAAAGCCAGAGGAATAGACGCAGCGGAAGTATTAGCATGCTGGGCAACCGTTTTAACCACTTTCTCAGGCGGTAGGCCAAGTTTTTTCTGCATGCCGTCAATTATTCTTATATTTGCCTGATGCGGGATAAGCCAGTCAATATCTGTCGGCGCATGGCCAGTTTCAGAGATTACTTCATTCATCGAGCTAGATAGCTTTTCCACTGCATGTTTAAATACATCCTGCCCCCGCATGCGCACATGCCCAACCGTTTTACTGGAAGAAGGCCCGCCATCCACATATAAAATATCTCGGTAACGACCATCGGTATGCAAAACAGTCGATAAAACACCCCAATCATTAGCAGTTGTGTCAGCTACTTCGAGTATAACTGCGCCTGCGCCATCACCAAACAGCACACAGGTAGTTCTATCTGTCCAATCTAGAATTTTAGTAAAGCTTTCTGACCCAATAATCAATGCCCGCCTACCCTTGCCAGAACGGAGCAAGGACTCGCCTACTCCCAGCGCATATATAAAACCAGCGCAAACCGCCTGTATATCAAAAGCAAATGCTTGATAACTTCCCAATTTATGTTGAACGGTAGAAGCTGTAGAAGGAAAGGTATCATCAGGTGTCGTGGTCGCTACGATAATAATATCAATATCATCTGAGGTAAGCTCAGCCCCCGATAACGCATCATTGGCAGCGGCTACCGCCATATCAGAGGTAAGCTCCCCATCAGCAACCATATGACGTTGGTGAATACCAGTGCGCTGTTTAATCCAAGCATCATCGGTGTCTAAAAAGGCAGCTAAATCATCGTTTGTCAGCACTTTTTCGGGCAAATAGCTACCTGCTCCGACCATAAGAATTGTATTATTCATCATAGCTCATTGTCTTTTCTTGTGCGAAAATCTCATTAGCTGTCGCAATAGCTGCCGTTACCTCGGGGATAAACCCTTGTTTAACCATATTTACCGCTACATTAATTGCATTCGCGTAGCCAATGGCATCTGTACCGCCGTGTGATTTTACCGAAATGCCGTTCAGTCCTAAAAATACAGCACCATTATGATTGCGGGGGTCCAGTTTTGCTCGCAAAGATGCAAGTCCCCCCTTTGCTAATAGATAACCTATCTTTCCCATAAGATTTGAGGAAAAGGCTTGCCGCAAAGAAGACTGAAACAGATTGGCAACCCCTTCGGCGGTTTTAAGCGCCGCATTGCCGGTAAATCCATCCGTTACAATTACATCAACACTTCCAGCAGTTATATCTGAACCTTCTACAAAGCCGTAATAATTTACATCTAACTTCTCAAGATTTAACACCTTAGCAGCTTCTCGCAGATAGTCAAAACCCTTCTGGTCTTCCTCGCCAACATTTAGCAACCCAACCGACGGTGTGTTTACCCCATAAATGTCACGGTAAAAGGCTGTACCCATTATTGCAAATTGTATCAGATTTTCCGCATTACATTCAATGTTAGCGCCTAAATCTAGCACGCAAGATTGCCCGGCATTGTTCGGAAAAAAGCCTGCTATGGCTGGACGACTTACCCCTTCGATCATTCGCAGTTGGAGTTTTGACATAGCCATTAACGCACCTGTATTACCAGCAGAAACAACCGCTTCAGCGTTACCTTTTGCTACAAGCTCGATCGCTTTCCACATGGAAGTTTGTTTACCAGCGCGTATTGCCTTTGAAACTCTTGCCTCAGGCGCTATCTCCTCAGTAGTATGCACAATTTCAGATGAATGAAGGTGTTTCGTTTTTTTCAGAAGCGGCCTAATTTGCTGCTCATTGCCAATAAAAACAAGCTTTAAGTCTGGATTTTTGGCGACGGCTATATCAGCACCCTCGACTACTATCAGAGGCGCTTTATCCCCACCCATAGCATCCAGAGCCAGTTTTGGCTGTTTTGTCATTACCAAACCCTCCATGACGCGCTAACCATAAAGACTAATTTTATTTTTTCAATTCAGAAAGTTTGGCAAAAGGGCGATTTTCTTCTTTTACTTCCTCTAGTGGTGCCAATATTGGTGCATCAGGATGGCGCGGCCATGAGGCAGCATGCACGGCGCAAGCTTGCGCAACTGCCTCCCCAACAGGAATCATTCCGTTTTCCAGCATTTCTACATCTACACCCATCGGATCAATCTCTTCGTGGATTTTCGCCTTACTATTTTCAGGAGCTTCGAGATAACGCTCTAACAACTCAAACTCAAAATTATCTGCCACAGCTTCTCCTGAAACCACACATGCTTGCAAAATTTCAGCCACAAAAAAGCCCTTTAATTGCCAGCAAGAAGCAGATATGAGGCGAACCTCTATTTGGCCTTTTAGAGAGTTGACCCCAAGATAGCCAAATCGTTCTGCGAGCGCGCTACAAACGGCCTCTGATGCATTGATTTTTATCCTTTCAGGCGTGTCTTTCACTATCATCGAAGCTGAAAGTTTAAGATCTAAAGTAAAAGGCATTCTTATTTCCTAGGTTCTGGCGCAAAAATTGGGAGAAGATCGATTTCAGCACTCAGAAGCGGTTCGATTTCCGTCGTCTCTAACCTGGCTGCTGCTGCCATCACAAAATCGGCACATTGAATATCACAATCGCGCACCCCTTCTTCTTGACGGCCCAGATTTCGCGCTAGAGCTTCTGCTAATCCTCGTTTGTCACCTTTGTCCAAATGAAGGCTGTAGACAGTAAGCCTGCCCATATAGGCCTCCGACATCTTACGTACCCGCTTTGCAACACCCAAATCACCAACACCCATTTCACGCAACGTTAAATCCATATCGGCAAACAAAATATCAAACAAGTTTTGAGAAAAATCAGTGGTTCTTGTGTCAGAGGGCACTTTAAGTCTGCGCATGATTAAAACGACATGCAAACACAACATATCAAAACGGCCATCTAATGTGTCAGCCACCTCAAAACGCATATAAAGTTCCGGGTTACGGCTTGCTTCTAGTGCTTTTCTATAAAGACGTTCTTCTGGTTGATTTTCTAAACTCTTGGAAGATTTACCTAAAGCTGATTTCAAACGCTTAAACATAGGCAATTTTTCACACCTCCAAAAATAATATAATGTTCATACGGTAGACTATTTACTTAGCTCTTATACGTTAGTTTGGGCTATTCCGTCTATGGTTGACCATGCTTTACAGGATGTATTGTTTCGACTATCAAGGTTTTAGGTTGTTTGGTCTATGCCCTATGATCAAATCCCTATTTTTAAGATAAACGGTAATGAATTCAATGAAAAACACGCCATCCATCTTCACCATATTATTCACTAGCGTGTTGTTACTGACTGGCTTGCAGGCTTGCGAGTCCCAAGTCACTACCCATGGAAATCTAATCGAAATTGAAGAATTAAACAAAGTTGAAATAGGCAAAACCAGTCGTAGAGACGCTCTTTTTCTACTAGGCCCGCCAAGTTTTGAAGGCGCGTTTGATAGTAGCCGTCTTTATTATAACAATCAAAAGATGGAAGCCGCGATAGCGGGACGCACACAAACTATCGAACGAGAATTAATTGTTTTAATTTTCGATGATAGTAACACTTTATATTCCATTGAAATTAGGGATAAAACTACTGATAAAGAAATCGTAAAACTAGAATATAAAACTCCTAGCCCAGGCAATACCTTAAGTGTTGTTAATCAGCTATTCTCAAACCTAAGACGCCGATAATATCCGCGGCTAGTAATCGCCGACAGGGCCAGTAGTGGCTAGCTTTCTGCCAATTCTATTTTGCGATATTGATGGGCCAGCTTGTCTAAAATGGCATTAATAAAACCAACATCGCATTGGAATATATCCGCTAAACCAGAATATTCAGACAAAATAGCACGCGCTGGAATATGAACCATAACTCTAAGCTCAAAGATACCTGCACGCAAAACAGATAACTCATGCAAAGCCATCCGTTCCATAGTCCACCCATGAGAAAGGGAGGCTGCAATATCTTCATCGAGCGGTTGTTTTTCAGTTGCCACACCGTTTGCTAGATTCTGAAAATGCGCATCGTCAATCTTTTTAACCTTTAGCTGTCTTGCAATTACCTCACCATAATGAAAGATGAATTCAGGAAGTGCCTCAACGAGAGAAGTTTGTGTTATATCCACGCTATAGGCAAGTTGAACAGCGGCGATGCGAGCCCCTGTTCGCATTCTTAACACGACAGGTCGCAGGCTTTTTTTATCAAGAATACGGGTCTCTAGATCTTGCAAGTTTGGCGCAATGGAATCTTTACTCATGCGCGCGCGCCTTTGGTAGCAAGCATATTGCTTCGCAAACTAGCCATCACCAGTGAAGTACGTGCTGCAGCGCCGCCCTTATCCCTTTTTTTCATGTCTGCGCGCTCCCAAGCTTGCGCGCTGTTTTCAACTGTCAGAATACCATTTCCAATTGCTAAATGCTGGTAGACTGTAAGTTCCATTATAGCTCTTGCACTTTCATTACAAACTGTTTCATAGTGAGTTGTTTCACCGCGAATAACACAGCCTAACGCTACATAGCCAGCAAAGGCTGTTTTGCCAATAGATGCAAAAGCAATGGCAGCTGGAATTTCTAGCGCGCCGGGCACCGCAATAACCGTATAGCTGGCACTAGCGGCCTCCAACGCAGCGACGGCGCCTTGACGTTGCGCTTCAGCGATATCTTTATAAAAATCAGCTTCGACAATCAGGAAATGACCTGCCATAGAAATTTATCCTTTATTTTTTGCGCCGGTATCAGTGACCGGCTCCCAGCCATCAATATGCAGACCATACCCTTCAAGGCCTATAACATTCGGCTTGGAATTAGTTAATAAAATCATATTTGTTATGTTTAAATCTGTCAGTATCTGCGCCCCTACCCCATAGTCACGAAGTTCAGCGCTTTGGCTATCGGTACTTTTACGGGCTTGTTGATTAATCAATTCAGATAAGCTGGACGAGCTTGCTTCGCGCAATAGGACTATTACACCTCTACCTTGCCCGGCAATCTTCTTCATCGCGCGTTGCAACTCGCCATGTTTGCGCAAACCATTCGAACCACCAAACAAATCCACCATCAGGTCTAAGGCATGCATCCGAACCATCACTGGAATATTTGGCATGACCTCGCCCTTTTGCAACACGAGATGTTCTACGCCGGTTACATCATTCCGATAGATTATTAACCGCCATTCCCCGCCAAATTCGGTTTCAATCGCCGTTTCTGTTACCCGTGTAACCAAGGTTTCATTCATACGCCGCCAAGCAATTAAATCTGCGATAGCGCCTATTTTTAAACCATGTTCTTTGGCAAATTTCACCAGATCTGGTAGACGCGCCATGCTGCCATCATCTTTCATAACCTCGCAAATCACACCATTTGGTGCACAACCTGCAGCCTTAGCGATATCAATAACCGCTTCAGTATGTCCAGCTCGCACTAAAGTGCCGCCATCACGCGCTACAAGCGGGAAGATATGACCGGGTGTAGTTATATCACGTTCACTCGTTTCTGGGTCAATGGCAACCTGAATAGTGGTTGCCCGGTCATGGGCTGAAATCCCTGTGGTAACCCCCTCACGCGCCTCTATAGAGACAGTAAAAGCTGTTTGATGGCGAGACTCATTACGCCTGTCCATCATTGATAAACCAAGTTTTTCCGTGTGTTCCTTTGTGATAGCCAGACAAATAAGGCCACGACCATATTTAGCCATAAAATTAACAGCATGCGCATCAGCGTGAGTGCCAATTATACATAAATCCCCTTCATTTTCGCGGCTCTGGTCATCCACAAGAATAAACAGCTTGCCAGCCTTAGCATCAGCAATTACATCTTCGATGGGAGAAAGGCCCAATTCCATATCATGTGACATCATCTATTTTGCCCTAGCTACTGATCAGACGTGATACATAACGGGCAAGCATATCTATTTCAAGATTCAAATGCTGGCCGGTCGTTGCATGCCCAAGCGTCGTATGTTCCCATGTATGGTCTATAATGTTTACCCCAAAGCAGCTGGCCCCTACGGCATTTACGGTAAGTGAAATACCATCAAGACTTACTGATCCTTTTTCAGCAATAAATTTAGATAAAGCGTCCGGCACGCTAATCTCGAGTTCGTGCGAATCTCCAGACGGTGTTATCTGGTCTATTGTGGCAAGCCCATCCACATGGCCAGAAACGATGTGGCCACCCAATTCATCACCAAGGCGCAGGGACCGCTCTAAGTTTATCGCTGTTCCGGCCTGCCATGTCCCAATAGTAGTACGCGACAGTGATTCTTCTGAAACTTCCACGGCAAACCAGTTCGCATCGCGCTCTACCACTGTTAAACACACGCCCGAACAGGCAATGGATGCACCCAAATCAATATTCGCACAATCCCACGGCGCGTTGATTTTAAGGCGCCAATCGCCGGGCTTTTGAATATCATCGATACGGCCGATTGCGGAAATGATGCCTGTGAACATACCAGTCTATTATCCTTATAATGAAGCGCAAGGAGCTTATTTTTTTTTCCTATGCCAGATGATAAGCCTATCTTCTAACAACGTTTGCTCTCTACTCTTTTTATAATCTGCTCCTCCAGTAAAAGCCATAGAAGGCTGGCTAATTTGTGAAGGGCTATAGCCTGCATAGCCTCGTTGCAATTTAATAGGCGCAATAAGCTCCACAATTTTATCCACTAATCCAGCATCGAAATGAGCCTTATTAAGTGTTGGGCCTGCTTCTAGCAGAATAGAACAAAGCCCGATTTTCCAGCAAAAATCAGCTACAAATTGAGGGTTTGGACGCCCGCCTTTTAAATGCTCGCATATTATCACCCGTACACCTTTAGCCTCTAGCGCTTGCCGTTGCCCTATATCGCAATCTGGACGGGTAAAGACCAGCACATCAGTTTGTTTCGCAGTTTGCACTAACTTACATTCCAGCGGCAATCGCAGGCGGCTATCCATAACTAGCCTTACCGGACTATCACCATCATGCCCTGCTAGACGGCAACTTAGCTGTGAATTGTCACTCATAACCGTGTCAATGCCAGTTAAAATACCATCATGCCGACTACGCAAGTCATGAACAAATGTCTTGGCCGTGGGGCCCGTTAGCCAGGTTTGCTGGCCGCGCTGTTTTGTAACAAAACCATCTGAGCTAAGTGCGATTTTACTGGTAATCATAGGCCTCTTCATCTTCTGACAAAAAAGGAAACCACCCATAATATCGCGTGCGTTGTCTTGAAGTAGGCCTGATTCAACTTTCAAGCCAGCTCGTTCCAGCATCGCATGACCACGACCATCAACTCGGATATCTGGGTCGCCAACACTATATACCACTCGTTTTATCCCTGCGGCCAGCAACCCATCAACACACGGCGGAGTTTGCCCATGATGGGCGCATGGCTCTAGCGTGACATAAGCACTCGCCCCTATTAGGCGTTCGGGAAAATTAATGCATTTATTTAACGCAGACTGCTCTGCATGTGGGCGACCAGTTCGACCGGTCATACCCGTCGCTAGCAATTGTCCTTCGCGTGATACTAGCACACACCCAACTGGAGGGTTTTCTGCCGTTCTTGCCTGCGCGCGGGCTGCCATCAGCAAGGCAACGCGCATCCAGCGTTTATCATCACAACGTGGGGAAATAGGATTAAGAGGTTTAAGGTCTAAGATCATTTACGAAATCTTCGAAATCGCTAGCATCCTCAAAATTCTTATAGACTGAGGCATAACGGATATATCCAACCTTATCTAAAGATAAAAGGGCTTTCATTACTAGAGAGCCTACATAGTCTGATGTGACATCTGCCTCTCCTGTTGATTCCAATTTACGGACAATATCATTTATCGCCATTACCATGTCATTTTCATGCACTGAGCGCTTGCGCAAAGCAATATTAAAAGACCGCTCCAGCTTTTCGCGGCTAAACGGCACTTTTCGGCCATCACGTTTAAGAACAGAAATTTCGCGCAACTGTACCCGCTCGAAAGTGGTAAAGCGCGCTTCACATTCTGCGCATTGTCTGCGCCTACGAATGGAGGTGCCATCCTCTGAAGGGCGCGAATCCTTCACTTGCGTATCTTCGGAACGGCAAATCGGGCATAACATTGCTCAGGCACTCCTTTTAACAGTATTTCTTAGTATAGGCGTTGCCTTCATTCTATTGATAGATCGGATAGGCTCTGCACAAGTCTTTAACTTTCGCCCGTACGGTGTTTTCAATATCTGAATTGTCATTACGGTTAGAAGCTAAACCATCCAGAACGTCACCAATCATATGGCCTATCTGCATAAATTGCTCTGGACCGAAGCCTCTGGTCGTGCCTGCAGGCGTGCCAAGACGCACCCCAGAAGTAACCATTGGCTTTTCCGGATCAAAAGGCACACCATTTTTATTACAAGTGATACCAGCCCGCTCTAGCGATGTTTCGGTAATATCACCCGTCAAGCCTTTTGGACGCAAATCGACCAAAACTAAATGGGTGTCTGTACCACCTGAAACGAGGTCAAGTCCTCTGTCTAACAAAACTTCACCAAGTGCTTGGGCGTTCTTTACAACGGTTTTGATATAGTTTGTAAATTCTGGCTTTTGCGCTTCACCAAACGCAACTGCCTTGCCAGCAATAGCGTGCATCAGAGGCCCACCTTGCAAACCAGGGAACACGGCAGAGTTAATTTTGCGACCCAACTGCTCATCATTGGATAAGATAATACCCCCACGTGCTGCCCGCAATGTTTTATGAGTAGTAGAGGTTACGATGTGCGCATGAGGTACTGGGCTCGGATGCACCCCCGTTGCAACCAAACCAGAGATATGTGCCATATCTACCATCAACAATGCCCCAACCTTATCAGCGATCTTGCGAAAAGCAGCAAAATCGATTTGCCTTGGATAGGCAGATGCCCCGGCTACAATCAATTGCGGCTGGCATTTGACCGCTTGAGCCTCTAGCGCATCATAGTCGATTTGGCCAGTTTCACGCGACACGCCATATTGTACTGCATTAAACCATTTTCCAGACAGGTTTGGTCCTGCGCCATGTGTTAGATGCCCACCTGCCTCAAGAGACATGCCTAACACGGTATCACCAGGCTCTAACAACGCAAGAAACACTGCCTGATTTGCCTGTGCTCCAGAATGAGGCTGTACATTCACATAGTTGCAATTAAACAGCTCTTTGGCCCGCTTGATGGCTAGGGTTTCTACCACATCAACATATTCACACCCTCCATAATAGCGGCGACCAGAATAGCCTTCGGCATATTTATTTGTGAGAACCGAGCCTTGCGCTTCAAGAACGGCTGATGAGACAATATTTTCCGATGCGATCATCTCAATCTGATCTTGCTGACGCACAAGCTCATCATGAATAGCCTCGGCAATTTCAGGGTCACTTTGTTCTAGATTATTGGAAAAGAAATCAGTCATATTTTTCATGGGTTTTATTCCTTAAAACTACTCTCTGGTTCGTTAATTTTATTGCATTACTTATGGATGTTTAGCTTTCCAGCTTTGGGTTAGACAGTTTATCAATACGGCTTTGGTGGCGGCCTCCGGCAAAGGGCGTATCTAAAAACGCCTGAACACAGTCTATAGCCTGTATTGCGCCTGTTACTCTTTCTCCTAATGCCAGCACATTTGCATCATTATGCTCGCGACATAAGCGGGCATTCGTTACGTCATGCACAAGCGCAGCACGAATCCAGCTAAACCGGTTTGCAGCTATAGATATACCGATGCCTGAGCCACAAATTGCTATACCGCGGGCGGTTGAATCCGACCCTAACGATGTAGCCAATTTATATCCAAAATCAGGATAATCAACCGAACTACTCCCATCAGCGCCTAAATCTGTCACCTGATGCCCAGCTTGTATCAAATAGCTACAAATTTCTGCTTTCATTCGGCAACCAGCATGGTCACTGGCTAAAAAAATGGCTGTCATTTGTCTTTCTGTCTTTCTAGTTTTATTGACCTGTTTTCAGCAGGCTCTAATGTGAGTGCGCAACAGCACCTAACTTAACCTAATCGTAAATCGCCATTCCAATCTAGCCCCTATCCAGTCATCTCTCTAAAACTAAAGACACCAGAGGTGATAATAGCATGCACAATGACAAATAAAATTGCCGCAATCCCAGACGTTATCAACATTTTGCGCACTATACGCGGTTTGTCAGGCGCAGATGGCGCTTGCCCCGGTATCAATTCTGCTGACGGTTTTGCCCCGAAAGGAAGGGTCATAAAAAAAACCCACCACCAAAGTAATATGTAAACTACGAACGAGGATACAATATCCATATCAGGCCTGCTGTAATTCGATAAGCGTGCCACTTAAATCTTTAGGATGTATAAAAATAACCGGCTTGCCATGGGCACCAATACGTGGCTCATTACTGTCTAGAACACGCCCCCCCGCTGCAATTAGCTTGTCGCGGGAAGCGATGAGGTTTTTCACATCAAAACATATGTGATGCATACCGCCATCTAAATTCTTTTCCAGAAATTTAGCGATTGGCGAGTGCTCGTCAATCGGTTCCAGCAATTCCACCTTGCCGTTTTCTGCTTTGATAAAGGCAACATGCACTCCATGCTCAGGAAGTGTTTGAATATTGGAAACTTCAGCCCCAGTTCGTTCTTGCCACTGCCCCATAGCTACACGAATATCTGGCACAGCAATAGCAATATGATTTATCGACCCTATCATGCTAGTAATTCCTCATCACTTGCTTGCATTATGTGAGCATGGACAGTAGGACGTAGACGAAACCGCTGTTTAGCTAGGCTGCGAACAGCACTGGTTACGATTTGTTCATAGGTCCGGTTATCCTTTTTTGATTTCTCAAAATGCTCCATTAGCGCATCTTCTACAGCTAATGATGCGTCCGCAATAAAATCAACTTCTTGCCCGTCAGAACACAACCCTGATTGGCTGATTTGGGGCGCCATCAGCAATTGCCCACCCCCAGATAAAACTGCAGATATTGTGACAGTACCATTCCACAACATCCGTCGGCGAACGCGCAAGAAATCAGACTGCAAATCAACAATTTCGCCACCTTCATGTGTTAAAAGGCCGGTTGGTGCCTGCCCTCGAATCTCTGCTTTTCCGGCCTTAAATTTTATCATATCCCCATTTTCAGGTATCAATGCCTGGGTAACCTGACAAGTTTCAGCCAATTCTGCATGTGCTAATAGGTGGCGCGCTGTTCCATGCACTGGAATAGCGATTTTGGGACGGATTAGGCTATACATCTCTATTAACTCATCCCGTGATGGATGGCCGGAGACATGGACATTTGCTTCTTCGTCCGTGACTAGATGAACACCCCCGCGTAAAAGCGCATCCTGCACGCGTCCAATAGCCTGCTCATTGCCTGGAATCCTGCGAGAAGAAAAAATAACCGTATCTCCTGCATTTAGGCTTATCTGCTCATGCATGCCATTAGCAATGCGTGCCATTGCTGCCCGGCTCTCGCCTTGCGAGCCTGTGCAGATAACCACTAGATTTTCACGCGGAATAAGGCTGGCATCATTTTCGGTCACGAAATCAGGAACATCGCGCAAATAACCTACCTCCTTTGCCGCAGATATGGTTCGGTTGAGCGCACGCCCAGCTATACAAATAGATCGATTATTTGCGCTTGCGGCAGTGATAATGCTCTCAATACGCGCAACATTACTGGCGAAACAGGTGACAGCCACCATATTCTCCGCCTCCGCAATTACCTTTGTTAAACCTGCGCACGCAACTGCTTCAGATGGGGTGTGCCCAGGCATCATGGCATTGGTTGAGTCGCCAATAAGTGCCATCACCCCCTCATCTCCCAGAGCTCGTAACCGCGCCTTGTCTGCATCGTTTCCTAACATAGGGGTAGCATCAAATTTCCAATCTCCAGTATGCAGAACCACCCCTTCAGGCGTGCGCAAAATAAGCGCAGCTGGATCAGGAATGGAGTGGGTCATAGAGACCAATTCGACAGAAAAAGGTCCAAAATTATAATCAAAATTATAATCTATTTCATGCATAGGGATATGCACATCTAGCCGCGCTTCAGCGAGCTTGCGCCGCAATAATGCCAGAGTAAAAGCTGTGCCGTAAACTGGCACCTGCAAACGCTCCCACAAATAAGGAATGGCACCAAAATGATCCTCATGCGCATGGGTAAGGATAATAGCCTCTAAATTTTCTGAGCGCTCTTCAATAAAGCGCAAATCTGGGAGCACCACATCGACGCCAGGCATTGTATCATCTGGAAAGCTGATGCCAAGGTCAATCATCAGCCAGCGCCCCTTATAATGATAGAGGTTAGCGTTCATGCCAATCTCGCCAGAGCCGCCAAGAGGTAGAAAAATTAAATCATCATGGTTTATTTTTGTCATATTTTTTTCTATTCAGCGCGTTTAGCCATTTGATAAAGCCCGTCAGTGGTCAAATCGGGACGAATACTTTCTATCTTTGAGATATGGGGCGCAAACAAATAGGCAAGCCCACCTGTGGCGACTACTCGCATTTGCATCTGATAATGTGCCTCAATTCGGCTAAGCATGCCCTCTATCAAACTAACATACCCCCATAATATACCAGACTGCATGGCTGTTTCGGTAGATTTTCCTATAACTGGTTGATCAGCTGGCCATGCTTCAATGGTGACCGCTGGCAATCTCGCCGCTGCAGCCACCAGCGCATCTAATGAGCGATATACCCCAGGCGTGATAATGCCGCCATCATAACAAGCAAGACTTTCAATGTCACGAGATGGCAGGATAACATCAAAAGTAGTCGCAGTGCCAAAATCTAAAACAATTGCGGGTAGTTGCTCAGTGCAGGCAACACTATAGGCATTTACTAGCCTATCTGCCCCTAATTGAGCAGGGGTATCTATCAGAACCTGTAAGCCTAAATTGCCTTTTTCAGGGTCTGCTATTACCGGAGTTACGCCCATACGCCGAACACAGAAATCTGTTAAATGCGGCGTTGCTTCGGGAACTACCGAGGCTAGCGCACATAAAGTTACCTCTGCAAGACTATATCCATCCTCTTCTAGGAGGCGGGACAGTGCGACCGCATACTCATCTGCCGGGCGTTGTGCGCGCGTTTCAAGCCGCCAGTTACCATGCTTTTTGCCCGCGTCATTATACAACGCAAAACTGACATTGGTGTTGCCACAATCAATGGCTAGTATCATGCTTGCACCTTCATGATTTCAACATCACCAGCGGTGATTGATATCTCCCGTCCCGCATCATCTTGAAGAATAAGCTCACCATCTCCACCTATGCTGGTACAGCGCCCTGTTACCAATCCGTGTGGCGTTTCTATATGCACATTTGCACCTATCATAGCACAATAGCGCTGCCAGCTTTCGATGATCTTGTAATGACCTTTTTGCTCCCACACCTCATAGCACTCAGCTAGATGATGAACAAGTCTGAATGCAAGCAACCGCGCAGAAACAGGTGCATGTCGTGCAACAAATTGATCAAGTGATACAGCTGGATGTTTCTGGCTTGGGTCCGTTGGGGCATTTCTTAGATTTATACCACAGCCAGCAACAACGCCGTCTGCACTTGCCTCAAGCAAAATGCCTGCTATCTTGCCGCCATTTACCAGCACGTCATTTGGCCATTTTAGACTAATCTTAACCTTATCATTGCTAATCTGTTCAGCCAGCATGTTATACACCGCTAGCGATATGGCAAAAGATAGGCTGGGCAAAAGATGGGCAGGTGTATCCGGACATAACACGCAAGACATATATAGCCCATCTCCGAGGTTTGACGTCCATTGTCGCCCTAGGCGGCCGCGTCCTTTAGTTTGCTCGCCTACAACATAACAATGCCCAGCTGCCGCTTTTTTTTGTGCGGCAAGTGCAGAAAGAGCTAAATCGTTCGATGATGGCGCTGTATCAAAAAACGCTATCGACCACCCCTCAGGGAGTTGTCCAGCTTTGTCACTTAGAGCCGCATCAAGCCTATCAGGAAAGTCCATCATCTAAGCCGCCATGCGATTAAATTAAAAATACACAGACACAATAGAAGTTGCTTGTTGTGAAAGTGCGCTGATACCAAAGAACAATAATAAAATAAACCCTACAGAGATTATCAAAACCAGGCGATTTTGGTGGGACGTACCATTATCTAGCGGCGCATCTGAGTCCTCAAAATACATCAATCGGATAATCCGAAGATAATAGAATGCGCCAATAACAGAGGTAAGTACACCAATAACCGCCAATGGAATGAGACCTGCATTGACAGCTGCTAAGAATACATACCATTTACCGAAGAAGCCGGCTAACGGCGGTATCCCAGCCATGGAAAACATCACTACCATCATCGCCGCAGCTAGGAGTGGGTGTGAAGCAGAAAGTCCGGCAAGGTCGGAAATTTTTTCAACTGGTGTGCCGTCGCGGCGCATGGTCATAATCACGCCAAAAGCGGCTGCACCCATAAAGACATAAGTAGTCATATAAATAACTACCGCCGATGCCCCCTCGGATGTGCCTGCTGCCAGACCTGCCAGCGCGTAACCCATATGCGCAATAGAAGAATAAGCTAACATTCGCTTGATGTTTTGTTGCATGATAGCCCCAGTTGCACCAACAATCATGGATGCTACAGAAAGCGCAATAAAGATTTGCATCCATTGATCAGTTATATTCCCAAAAACTGAATAAGTGACATTCATCAGCAATGTCATACCAGCGATTTTTGGAACAATCGCAAAGAGTGCTGTTACCGGTGTTGGCGCGCCTTCATACACATCTGGTGTCCACATATGAAACGGTGCGGCCGAAATTTTAAAGGCGAGCCCAGAGAGCAAAAACACCATGCCAACTATCATACCGACAGATGCGCCTCCAGATAGGCTACTGGCAATCACCTCAAAATCTGTGCTTCCAGAAAAGCCATATACAAGCGAGGCCCCGTATAGAAGTAGGCCCGAAGATAGCGCGCCTAAGAGAAAATATTTCAAACCTGCTTCAGAGGACTTTAACGAGCTAGTGCGCATAGCCGCAACCACAAAAAGCGGCAGCGATTGCAACTCCAGCGCCATATATAACGAAATCAGATTATTTGCCGAAACCATCAACAACATGCCAATAACGGCCATCAGCACCAGCAGATGAAATTCAGGCCTGTCTATGCCCTCCCCCCATTGCTCACTTACCAACCAGCTAGCGAAAAAGGCCCCAACCAAAATAAGCCCCTTCATATAAATTACCAATTCGTTTACTGTGAACAACTTATAAAACAGGAAAATACGCCCATCAGGTAACGAAAACAGCGCTAAAAAAGCCGCAAAATATCCAAGTAGGGATAATGTTCGCACCAGTTTGATGCTGCCCTCACTATTCGTTGCTGTTTCTTTGGCAAAAGCAGCAATCAATACCATCACCAATGCAAGCAAAATTAGAATAAATTCAGGCAAAGCTCCAGAAATAGTTATCTGCGAGAATTCCATATCGAAAACTGCTCCTCAGCGCATCACTATTTGAATAAACAAATCAGATGCCACATTTGCCATAATATTGGACACTGTATAGGCCATAACATCTAGTAAAGAAGCGGGATAAACCCCAAACCACAGCACAAGTATGGTCAAGGGAACAAAAATCATCACCTCGCGCCTATCTAACCCCTGCATTTCCAGAACTTCTGGCTTTTCTGCGCGTCCAAACACTACACGGCGATACAACCATAGCATGTAACACGCCCCGAGAATTAAACCGGTGGCCGCTAAAATAGCCACCCAATGCGAGACCTCCCACGCCCCTACCAGCACCAGCATTTCACCAACAAAGCCTGATGTGCCTGGCAAGCCAACAGAAGCAAGCATCATAAACATGAAAAACACAGCATAACGTGGCATCGCGTCTACCACGCCGCCATAAGCACTGATTTCGCGTGTATGAAGGCGGTCGTACACAACGCCAACACAAAAAAATAGCGCTGCCGAAACTAAGCCGTGCGATATCATCTGAAACATTGCGCCTGCAATTCCTTGTTCTGTCAGCGTAAAAATACCAATGGTAACGAAACCCATATGCGCAACCGAGGAGTAAGCGATTAGCTTTTTCATATCGCTCTGGGCAAGCGCAACAAGCGAAGTGTAAATAACAGCAATAATCGATAATACAAAGATAAAGGGCGCAAAATATTGAGACGCGTCTGGAAACATAGGCAAGGAAAAACGCAAAAATCCGTAGCCGCCCATTTTCAATAATACGCCAGCTAAAATCATGGAACCTGCGGTTGGGGCCTGTACATGCGCATCTGGTAGCCATGTATGTACTGGCCACATCGGTACCTTCACAGCAAAGGAAGCAAAAAAGCCTAGAAAAAGCCAGAATTGCACTTTTGGGTTGAAAGCATAAGTTGCTAGGGCAGGGATATCGGTGGTGCCGACCATTTGATACATCACCAACATGCAGACTAACATCAAAACGGAACCGAGCAGTGTGTATAAAAAGAATTTAAAGGCCGCATAAACCCGCTCTGCCCCTCCCCAGACACCAATGATAATAAACATTGGTATCAAAACACCTTCGAAGAATAGATAAAACATAAGCATATCGAGCGATGCAAACATGCCAACCATCATCACTTCTAACACCAGGAAGGCTATCATATAGTCACGCGTGCGGTGTGTAATGCTTTTCCAACTCGCCAAAATTGATAGTGGAGTTAGGAATGTTGCCAGCAGAATAAACGGCATAGAGATTCCATCTATACCTAGATGATAAGAAATGCCGCTACCCATAATCCAGTCTGCGCGCTCTTCAAACTGATAGCCCACAACTTCGGGATCAAAACCTATATAAAGATACAAAGACAACAAAAAAGTAAAACCAGAAACCCATAAAGCAACAAGACGCGAGTTTATGGCAATCGATTCTTCATTACCACGGATTAGCGTCAAAAACAGCACACCAGTCAAAGGAAGAAAAGTAACAACACTTAGTAAAGGCCAACTAGAAATCATTACCCTACCTCCCAAATCCACTGAAGTACCAAGACAGCAGAACCACAACACCGATCATCATCGCAAACGCATAATGATACACATAACCGGTCTGGATACGCACCATGCGGGCTGAAAACCGCCCAACCAGCGCAGACAACCCATCTGGACCAAAATGGTCAATGGTGCCTTTATCGCCGCGCCTCCATAACCAACCGCCGAACACTACGGCTGAACGCACAAAAACCCGGTCGTACAACTCGTCGAAATACCATTTATTGAATAGGAAGTCATAAAACCCGCCGCAAGCGGCTGCAATTTTAGAGGGCAGATAGGGCATTTTTACATAACCAAAATAGGCCCCGAGAACCCCACTCGTCGCAAGCACAATCGGCAACAACTTCACCCAAAGCGGTACATGATGAGCTGCTTCCATCGCTATATGCGAAGGCAGAATAAAGATTGAATCCCCCCAAAAAGCCGCCATATTATGCCCCACGAAAAGCTCATAGCCTGCCCAACCCGCAAATATAGCGCCAAGCGCTAGCGGTATTAGCGGCAGGGTCATCACATTAGGAGATTCATGCACATGCAACATAACCTCAGAACTCGCGCGGGGCTGGCCATGAAATGCCAATATGAGTAAACGCCAACTGTAAAAGGCAGTGAGAAGCGCTGCTGCACACCCTAGCCAGAAGGCTATCATGCCTACGCCAGTATCTGCACCATAGGCCGCTTCTAAAATCATATCCTTGGAATAGAAGCCGGCAAAAAAAGGAAAACCTGCTAGCGCCAACGAGCCAACCCACATCATAGCATAGGTCACGGGTACCTTACGCCAAATACCGCCCATATTGCGTAAATCTTGTTCATCCGATAACGCATGGATAACCGAACCTGCGCCTAAAAATAACAAGGCTTTGAAGAAGGCATGTGTGGTAAGATGAAACATCGCGGCAGGATAAGCAGAAACACCTGCGGCAAAAAACATGTAGCCTAATTGAGAACAGGTTGAATAAGCAATTACACGCTTGATATCAAACTGCGTCATCCCCACGGTTGCCGCAAAAATAGCCGTAGACGCACCAATAATAGTAATAACATCAAGGGCAATAGGGGCATATTCGATAATTGGCGACATCCGGCAAACCAAAAAGACGCCAGCTGTCACCATAGTCGCCGCATGAATGAGCGCAGATACTGGGGTTGGCCCCTCCATCGCATCTGGGAGCCATGTATGCAAGCCAAGCTGGGCAGATTTACCCATAGCGCCGATAAACAGCAGGATTGAGATAACTTCTAAGGCTGGCAGGCTAATCCCGCTAAAGGTAATAACAGCATTTTGGTAAGAAGCCGTATCAGCAAAAATCGCACCAAAGCTAACGGAGCCTGTTAGGGTGTAAATCGCTAAAATGCCAAGAACAAAACCAAAATCACCAACCCGGTTTACCACAAAGGCTTTCATAGCGGCCGTATGCGCACTTTCCTTGTGATACCAAAAGCCAATAAGCAGATATGAAGCGACCCCAACCCCTTCCCAGCCAAAGAATAATTGGACAAGATTATCTGCAGTCACCAGCATCAACATAGCAAAGGTAAAAAGGCTCAGATATGCCATGAAACGGGCTATAGCCTTATCATGATGCATATACCCGACCGAATAAATATGCACACACGAGGATACTCCAGTGACAACAATAAGCATGACGGCTGTCAACGTGTCAAAACGTAGTTGCCAGTTGGCCTCAAAGGTGCCTGAATTAATCCATCTTGCTAAGCTAACAATTTCGGTGTTGCCCCCCATTGCAACATGCGCAAAGGCAAACAACGAAAGTATGAACGAGATGACAACACCAGATACGGATACCGCAATCGCCGCTGAGTTCTGTTGGCGCAAAGAGAACAGTCCTGACGCAATGGCACCCAATAAGGGTAGAAAAACAATAGCTTGATAAAACATCTGAGCGTTAGCCTTTCATCACATTGATATCGTCGACCGATATTGAGCCACGATTGCGGAAATACACCACCAAAATCGCTAACCCAATCGCAGCTTCAGCAGCCGCAACAGTAAGGATGAATAAAGAGAAAATCTGCCCAGATAAATCATCAGTAAAGGCTGAAAACGCAACCAGATTGATGCTGACAGACAGCAAAATAAGCTCAATCGACATTAGAATCGTGATGACGTTCTTGCGATTGATAAAAATACCAAATACGCCTAAAACGAACAAAATTGCTGCTACGGTCAAATAATGTGCGAGTGAAATATCCGCTAACATTATGACGCCTCCTTAACACCAGCGCCGGTTTTTACCTTAGCCACCTTTACTGTTTCAGCTCTGGTACGGCTATTTTGATCTGCAATAACCTGCTTTCGTAAACCAGAACGCTTGCGAAGGGTCAAAGTAATAGCGCCTATCATTGCAACAAGCAAAATCAGCCCTGCAAGTTGAAAAAGATAGATATAATCAGTATAGATAACCTGGCCTAACGCTTTGGTATTATGCACCTCGCCCGGTGATGGAAGAGATTTAACATTGCCCGAATATTCAAAAAAGGCCGCAAATAGCTCCGCCAGCAAAACAGCCCCGATTAATAGGCCAAGATAACGATATTTTTGAAACCCCTCGCGTAGCTCAGAATAATTAATATCTAGCATCATTACGACGAACAAGAATAGGACAGCGACCGCGCCAACATAAACCACCACCAAAAGCATTGCTAGAAATTCCGCGTTAAGCAGAATGAACAGCCCTGCGGCATTAAAGAAAGCTAGAATTAAGAATAGTACTGAATGCACTGGGTTGCGCGAATATACCACCATTAGCCCTGCCAAACAGCAGATACCTGCAAACAGATAGAAAAATACAGCTGACAACATCGCCCTTTTTATTCTCCCTTTAGCTTATGGCTAACGCCATTTCGCATCCTGTGCCAGATTCCGGGCAATTTCATCTTCCCATCTGTCACCATTAGCTAGTAGCTTGTCTTTGTCATAAAACAGCTCTTCGCGTGTTTCAGTTGCAAATTCAAAATTTGGTCCTTCGACAATCGCATCAACTGGGCAAGCTTCCTGACAAAAGCCGCAATAAATACATTTCGTCATATCAATGTCATAGCGGGTGGTACGCCTAGAACCATCTAGACGTGGCTCTGCTTCGATGGTAATGGCCTGCGCTGGGCAAACAGCCTCGCACAGTTTACATGCAATGCAACGCTCTTCCCCGTTTGGATAGCGACGCAAGGCATGCTCCCCCCTGAAACGCGGCGACAGATAACCTTTTTCAAACGGATAATTCAAAGTCACTTTAGGTTTGAAAAAATATTTCAACGTCAACATTAAACCCTTGATAAGCTCAATTAGCAAAAAGGACCGAGCTGCATTTATCCATACACTCATTTATGATTCTCCTCTTACCCACCTAGCAAAGGTAGCTTGTCAAAAGCCATTAGAAAACCTGCTGTTAGAACAACATAAATTAATGAAAAGGGCAGAAAAATTTTCCAGCCTAGCCGCATTAGCTGATCGTAGCGATAACGCGGGGTGGTTGCCCGAACCCACAAAAACACAAACAGACAAAGCATGATTTTTAGCACAAACCAAATTGGCCCCGGTATCCAAGTGAAAGGCGCAATTTCAAATGGAGGAAGCCAACCACCTAAAAATAAAACCGTGGTCATCGCGCTCATCAGAATCATGTTGGCATATTCACCGAGGAAGAAAAGCGCGAAGCTCATAGATGAATACTCGACAAAATACCCCGCCACCAGTTCGGACTCGCCCTCCGGCAAATCAAACGGCGCACGATTTGTTTCCGCTAATGTAGAGATAAAAAACACAACAAACATCGGCAATAATGGTAACGCAAACCACATATCCCGCTGAGCTTCTATAATATCAGACAGGTTGAGGGAGCCAACGCAAATCAGCACATTTATAATCACCAAACCCATAGATACTTCATATGATACCATCTGGGCAGCAGAACGTAGCGCACCTAAAAACGCATATTTTGAATTACTTGCCCAGCCCGCCATTATAACGCCGTAAACCCCAAGAGAGCTGATAGCAAAAAGATATAAAATCCCGACATTTATATCTGCTAGCACTAACCCAGCGTCAAAGGGAATAACCGCCCATGCAACCAAAGCCAGAACGAATGTCAGCATCGGAGCAATAATAAAGACAATTTTATCTGCACCTGCGGGTAGAATAGTTTCCTTAGCCATTAGCTTCAACGCATCAGCAAAAGGCTGAAACAAACCGAACGGTCCAACCACATTAGGTCCTTTACGAAGTTGCATAAAGCCGATGACGCGACGTTCAGCAAGTGTTAGATATGCTACTGCTATCAATAATGGTACGACCACAGCCAAGATTTTGGCGATTATCCAACTCAGGTCGATAAGCCATTGTTCTATCATAATCTTTTCCCTCTACCCCTTGCTATTCAGCAGCAATTGCTGATTTATCAGCTTGGTTAGCTTGATAGCATTCCGCCATAGTCTCAGACGCACGGGAAATAGCGCTTGTCATGTAAAATTCATCTAGTCCGGCTTCAACCGGTTCAGACCTTAGTTTTGCAATGCGGCCAAATTTCGTCCATTTTGCCGGTTGGATTTCATCCAATTTGGCAAATATAGGAACATCTGCAACCATTTGTTCGCGTAATTCATTCAAACTATCAAAGTTGAGTGTTTTATTGATAGTTTCTGAGAATGCGCGCAAAATGGCCCAATCTTCACGCGCATCACCTGGCGGAAAAGCAGCGCGCCGTGCCATCTGAACTCTGCCTTCAAAATTTACATATAAGCCATCTTTTTCTGCCCAAGCTGCACCGGGCAAAACTACGTCTGCACATTGGGCGCCCTTATCACCATGATGCCCCTGATAAACAACAAATGACTTTGCTAACAAGTCGGTATTGAGCTCATCTGCACCTAAAAGCCAAACAAAATCTATCTCACCTTTTGTTGCCCCACTTAAAATACCTTGCACATCTTTTCCGCCCTTGCCAGGCACAAATCCTAAATCTAGGCCAGCCACACGTGCGGCTGCATGATGCAGAACGTTAAAGCCGTTCCAGTCAGCTGTTATCATACCAACTGCCTCCGCTAGCTGATGGCATAAAGCCATTACTGCACTGCCATCTGCGCGGCGCAACGCACCCATTCCAACAATTACCATAGGCTTTTTGGCTTTTTTCAATCTCTTGGCAAAGTGATGCTTACCGCTAGCTAGGGCCTTTAGAACAGCCATATCATCTCCCAGATTTTCCACTGGATAGGTTAAATCAAGCTCTGGGCCAATATGCGCTATGGGAACTTGTGCGTTTAGATACCGCCGGCGAATACGTGCATTCATTACCGGGGCTTCGATACGAGGATTACTGCCAATAATTACAATGGCATCTGCTTCATCAATACCAGCAATTGTCGTATTAAAAATATAAGAGGCTCGGTTTTTAGCGGTAAGCTTTGCACCATCCTGACGACAGTCGATATGCGGACTACCCACCTTTTCGAACAGAGATTTCAGCGCAAACATGGCCTCTGCATCAGTTTGGTCACCAGCAATAGCAGCCATTTTATCCGGTTTTGTCTTTTTCATACGCCCGGCAATGGCCGCAAACGCATCCTCCCAACTGCCAGGATGTAACCGGCCATCTTCACCACGTAAATATGGTTTATCTAAACGTTGACGGCGCAAACCATCGATAGCATAGCGAGCTTTATCTGATATCCATTCCTCATTGATATCCTCGTTCAGGCGCGGCAACACCCGCAACACCTGATTACCTCGCGCATCAATACGGACATTTGCGCCCATCGCATCGCTTACATCGATGCTTTCAACTTTGTTCAGCTCCCAAGGACGCGCAACAAAGGCATAAGGACGCGAGGTGAGCGCCCCAACCGGGCATAAGTCAATCACGTTCGCAGAAAGCTCACTTGCCAGCGTCTTTTCAAGATAGGTTGTGATTTCCACTCCTTCGCCGCGCCCGATAGCCCCTAAATCTGCTACCCCAGCAACCTCTGTTGAAAAGCGTACACAGCGCGTACAATGAATACAGCGGGTCATTACCGTTTTAATCAACGGCCCCATGTGCTTCTCGCTTACCGCGCGTTTATTTTCTTCATAACGAGACGCATCATGGCCATATCCCATCGCCTGGTCTTGTAGGTCACATTCACCGCCTTGATCGCAAATTGGACAATCTAAGGGGTGATTGACCAATAAAAATTCCATAACCCCTTCACGTGCCTTTTTAACACGCTCAGATTTAGTGCTGATAACCATGCCATCCCCTGCGGGCATTGCACAAGAAGCAATTGGCTTTGGTGCTCGTTCCATGTCAACCAGACACATCCGGCAATTACCAGCAATAGACAGCCGTTCATGGTAGCAAAAACGGGGAATTTCTGCGCCAGCTTCTTCACAAGCTTGCAAGACTGTCGTCCCGTCTTCAACTTCTACTTCAATTCCGTCCACTGTCAACTTTGGCATCATCTCTTCCTTACTCAGCAGCGTTAGTTACAGCCCGGTGCGCCATAATGCGTCGTTCGATTTCGGGACGGAAATGCTTAATTAATCCCTGAATAGGCCAAGCAGCCGCATCGCCTAACGCACAGATAGTGTGTCCTTCGACTTGGCGTGTAATCTGTTCTAAGGTTTCAATTTCATGGATTTCTGCTTCGCCCCGCACCATCCGGTCCATCATCCGCCACATCCAGCCTGTACCTTCGCGGCAAGGCGTACATTGCCCGCAACTTTCACGTTTATAGAAATAGGAAAGACGCGCGATAGCCCGAACAATATCAGTGCTTTTATCCATAACAATAATACCAGCTGTCCCAAGACCGGTGCCGGCATTGCGAAGGGCGTCAAAATCCATTGTTATGTTCTCGCAGACATCTTTTGGCATTAAAGGTGTTGACGAGCCACCTGGAATAATCGCAAGCAAGTTATCCCAGCCACCACGCACACCCCCGGCATGCTTTTCAATGAGCTCTTTAAGCGAAATACCCATCTCTTCTTCAACATTACATGGCTTGTTCACATGGCCAGAGATGCAAAATAGTTTAGTGCCGGTATTATTCTCCTTGCCAAGCCCTGCAAACCACGCGCCGCCGCGCCTCATAATTGTGGGAGCTACGGCGATAGATTCCACGTTATTTACTGTAGTTGGACAGCCATATAACCCAACCCCTGCTGGGAAAGGCGGTTTCAGGCGTGGTTGTCCTTTCTTACCTTCTAAAGATTCAAGAAGCGCGGTTTCTTCGCCGCAAATATATGCCCCTGCCCCGCGCTGGATATACACATCAAAGTCCCAGCCCGAACCGGCCGCATTTTTGCCCAAAAGACCGGCTTCATAGGCATCATCAATAGCACTCTGCAGAACTTTGCCCTCGTTAAAAAACTCACCACGAATATAGATATAAGCAACATGTGCACGCATCGCAAAACCAGCCACTAAGCAACCTTCCACAAGCTTATGCGGCTCATGCCGGATAATATCTCTATCTTTACATGTGCCGGGCTCGCTCTCATCTGCATTTACCACCAAATAATGGGGACGCAACCCAACTTCCTTCGGCATAAATGACCATTTCAATCCAGTTGGGAAGCCTGCGCCGCCACGCCCTCGGAGGCCAGAAGCCTTTATCTCTTCGACAATGTCGTCATGGCCGCGAGTTAGAATGGCTTTGGTATTATCCCAGTCACCGCGCGCTTGTGCGCCTTTCAAGCCAGCATCGCCCCAGCCATAAAGATTAGTAAAAATACGGTCCTTATCTGCAAGCATCTCTACTTCTTCTTTCCACTGCGTTTTGCAGCTTTTAGTGTTGTGGCTCCGCCTTCTGCTTCTGAACCTTGCCGCCCCATTACTGAACCGACATCAGGCGGGCTGTCCGCTTCCAATGCCTCAAGCAAATCTCTGGTGGCTTGATAATCAAGGTCTTCATAAAAATCGTCATTCACCTGCAAGATAGGCGCATTTACACATGCCCCCAAACATTCCACTTCCAATAACGAGAATTTGCCGCAAGCAGAGGTCTCACCAGAGCTGATATTCAGCTTGTCTTTGATGCAGCGCATCACATCATCAGATCCGCGCAACATGCAAGGAGTTGTCCCACATGCTTGCAGGTAATATTTACCTACCGGCTTTAGATTGAACATGGAATAGAAGGTGGCAACCTCCAGCACACGCATTTCTGCCATTTTCAAGCGATTGGCTATCTCTTCTATCGCCTTAACTGGTATCCAATTATCATTCTGTTTCTGGGCGATATATAATAGCGACTTTACCGCGCTGGCCTGCCGCCCTTCCGGATATTTAGAAATCGCTTTTTTAATTTCTTTTTCACTTTCCTTGTCAAAAGTAAAATGTTCCGGCTGATGTTCTGCAATAAGTGTCTGAATACTCATCTGTCAATTTCACCAAATACAATATCTAACGACCCAATGATGGCGACTGAATCCGCCAGCATATGCCCTCTAGACAGATAATCCACAGCTGCCATGAAATAATAGCCAGGAGCACGAAGTCGCGCACGATAGGGCCTGTTTGACCCGTCTGATACCAGATATACCCCAAATTCACCCTTCGGCGCTTCCACAGCTGTGTAGCTATCACCAGATGGTACATGAAATCCCTCTGTGTAAAGCTTAAAGTGGTGAATAAGCGATTCCATAGAATGTTTCATATCGCCGCGCCTTGGTGGTGTTACCTTATTGTTTTCCGCTAATACTGCGCCTTCTGGCATCGTTTCTATTGCTTGTTTAATAATTCGCAGAGATTGTTTCATTTCTTCGACCCGCACCAAATAACGTGCATAACAATCACCCGTGGTACCTACCGGCACGTCAAAATCCATTTCTGCGTAACAGTCATAGGGTTGTGATTTCCGCAAATCCCACGCATACCCTGTTGCCCGCAAGCAAGGCCCTGTTATTCCCAAATCCAGCGCCTCATCGATGCTTATTCTGCCAATATCGACTGTCCGCTGTTTGAAAATACGGTTATTGGTCAGCAAGGTTTCAAGGTCATAAATAAAGGATGGGAATTTGTCTGTCCATTTAAGGATATCATCGGTCAACCCGTTCGGAAGGTCTTGATGCACACCACCGGGACGGAAATAGGCCGCATGCAAGCGTGCGCCTGATGCACGCTCATAAAACTCCATCAAGGTTTCCCGTTCTTCAAAACCCCATAGGAGCGGGGTCATTGCCCCGACATCAATTGCGAATGTAGTTAGGTTCAAAAGATGGTTGAGAATCCTACCTATCTCGCAATATAAAACTCGAATATGCTGGGCACGCTTTGGCACTTTTATATTCAGCGCTTTTTCAATAGCCAGCGCCCATGCATGCTCCTGATTCATTGGTGATACGTAATCTAGCCTGTCGAAATAAGGAAGCGCCTGAAGGTAGGTCTTATTTTCAATAAGTTTTTCGGTACCACGATGCAACAAGCCAACATGAGGGTCTGCCCGGTCAATTACTTCCCCATCCATTTCTAGAACAAGGCGCAGAACACCGTGTGCAGCGGGATGCTGAGGACCAAAATTCAGGGTAAGTGGACGGATTTGCATTTCACCCATAATTTAAGCTCCTACCTCATCTTCGGATTCGGCTGGTGCGATATCAGACTGCAACCCTTCCCACGGGCTCAGAAAATCAAAATCGCGATATTCTTGGGTTAAATGCACAGGCTCATACACAACCCGTCTTTGGTTTTCGCTATAGCGCACTTCAACATAACCAGTCAGCGGGAAATCTTTGCGTAACGGGTGTCCCTCGAACCCATAATCAGTTAGCAGGCGACGCAAATCTGGATGTCCAGAGAAATAAATCCCAAACATATCCCAAACCTCACGCTCTGCCCAGTTTGCCGAAGCAAACAACTCTGTTACAGAAGGCGCTAAGGCATCTTCATCAATCGGAACACAAACCCGAACCCGACAATTTTCAGCAATTGAAAGAAGAAGGTAGACCAGCTCAAAACGCTCTGTGCGCTCTGGATAGTCAACCGCTGTCAAATCAGTAAGCTGGCGAAACTGCAAGAAAGCATCATCACGCAGACTTTTAAGAACATAGATGAGATTTTTCGGCGTACAGCCAATTCTTATCGCTTTTTGCGGGTCTAGATAAACATTTGCGCTATCCCTCAACAAAGTGGCAATTTGATCCTTCAGCTCTTCTGACCGGCTAGCTTCAATAACAGCATCTTCTTTTGGTGTAGCATCACTCATCTTTTATTCTATTCATCCCCCGATTAGCATCGAATCGCTCATGCTTAACACTTCTTGTCCTATGCTCAATCTGTATCAAACCAGTTTTTTTAAAAAAAAGTCAGGTTAGGCTCTTGCAATGGTGCTTGTTCTGCGAATTTTCTTTTGTAGTTGAAGCAAGCCATAAATCAATGCCTCAGCAGTTGGCGGGCAACCTGGAACATAAACATCTACTGGAACAATTCGGTCACATCCTCGCACGACAGCATAAGAATAATGGTAATAACCGCCACCATTGGCACATGAACCCATCGACAATACCCAGCGTGGCTCCGGCATCTGGTCATACACACGGCGCAAGGCCGGAGCCATTTTGTTTGTTAAAGTGCCAGCTACAATCATCACATCAGACTGGCGCGGGCTAGGCCGAAACAGCATGCCGTACCGGTCCATATCATAACGGCTGGCGGCAGAATGAATCATCTCGATTGAACAACAAGCCAGACCAAATGTCATCGGCCAGAGCGAACCTGAACGTGCCCAGTTGAAAAGTTTATCGGCTTTCGCAATAACAAAGCCGCGATTGGTAATCTCATCCGTTACGGCGTTTAATATTGCATCCTGATCATCACCAGGTGGAAAAGATGGATGCACGTCGAGCTCATTTGGCGTTATCACTGTTTTGTTGTCTATCACTCCCATTCCAATGCCCCTTTTTTCCACTCATAAATAAAGCCGATAGTTAGCACACCCAAAAATACCATCATCGACCAAAATCCAAACGAACCAATATCGCTTAAAGCAACAGCCCAAGGGAATAAAAACGCGATTTCTAGATCAAAAATAATGAACAAAATAGCAACCAGATAAAAGCGAACATCAAACGGTTTTCGGGAATCGTCAAAGGCATCAAAACCACACTCATAAGAGGTTAATTTTTCAATGTCGGGTTTTTGCGAACCGACTATGAGCGCGCCAACCACAAACGCTATGGAAAGCCCAATGGCTAATGCCATAAAAACAGCAATAGGAAGATATTCTTGGAGATATCCGTCCATTAAATTCACTGACCCCCGTCACTAAGAATAATCACAATAACGTTTGATTAGTCCAACCGATAGCGAAATGCAAGGCTTTCAAAGGCAAAGTTATCCATAGTGCAAAAAACACGCACAGTAAATTTAGAACATGATGGTGCCAGAGTGCAGTCCTACTTCCTACTTCACCCAAGTGGAAGAGCGCCGACGATCAATATCCCCACTCATCATCTCAGAAAATGCCGTTGCCAGACCGTTATAGGCGGTACGATTTTTCTTCAAAATAGCGTCAAGTGGAATAACGATATCGCCATCTTTACGTAAATAAGGCGTATCATAATTGCCGTAGGTTTCTAACAACTTTTCAAGCGCCGCCAGAAGCTGTTTTTCTTGTTCTGCATTCTCAGCTGCGGTTGGCTCAGACATGTTTGTCCCCTCCTTCGATTTAACCTTAGTCTAACTATCAACGCAAGGGCCGTTCAAAAACTGTGCCAGAACCCCCTATTTCAAGCGTTAACGGCCTTTATAAAGCGGTCTTTAATCACCACAGGATCAATTTCAATAACAGGAACCTTTATATTGCCTGATTCGCATTTGCTGATAATTAAGGTCATTTGGTCGCCCTCCAGTGCTTTAACAACAGCATCCTTGGTATCTTCCGCAGAGCATTCGACAACATTGTCGCATCCGCAGGCACGCGCCACATCAGCTAGCGAAGTTTTCATACCTGTGTAAGTGGTCTGGTCGCCCGTGGACCCATAGCTACCATTATCAATAATTAGCAATATAAAATTAGGGGCTGGATTATTAGCAATTGTGGGTAAGGTCCCAAAATTCATCAAAACAGACCCGTCACCATCTAGAGCAATCACCTTTTTTTCCTGTGCAAGTGCTAGACCTAAACCAATAGATGAGGCTAGACCCATCGTACCCAACATGTAAAAATTGCTCGGCTGATCATCTAACAAATGCATTTCCTGACTAGGTAGGCCGATATTCGTTACGAGAAGCTCATCAGAGATAAGAGGTATTAAAGTTTTCAAAACATCACTTCTGATCATAGCCTTCACGCTCCTTTCCAGAAAGTTGCGTCCATCAATAGGGCAACTGGCTTTTTTGCCATAAAGCAATGTGATAAAATAGCGGATGTCTCCTGCGCATCTCCAGGGGTATGAAAATGATAGGTAGGTATAGAAAGCTGGTCGAGCAATGCCTTTGTGTGAACAGCCATTTCAACCTGACAAGCTACAGGCTCGCCAACTTCACCGCGATAACTGATCAGCATGGGTAGCGGCATCCGATAAAATTGAATCAGAGTAACAAGTGCATTAATAGTCACGCCGATAGCCGTATTTTGCATAATAATCGCAGGTTTAGCCCCGCCCATATAGGCGCCAGCACACAGCCCCATCCCTTCATCTTCACGGTTCGCGGGGACATGGCGCATATCATCAGCCTGTTCAATTTTTTTAATAACACCCGCCAGTTGTTTACATGGCACAGTGGTGACAAAATCGATGCCGTTCTCGCGCATGGCCTGCATGATAACATCATTCACAGACATTGCTCTTTGCTCCTCAGGTTAAATTAAGACGTAGCAAGGTTGTTGCCACGAGTGATAGGAATATTCTAACATTTTAGGAAACATCATAAGCATTTGACGTTGAGAGAAAAGCCAATTTTACAAATTTTCGTGCTATCAGAGCCTAGGCCCTAAAAGGGCGGGCCCAAACAGCAAAAAATGAGACTAGAGGGCGTAGCAAAATGCATTCATTAAAAGGCAAGGTCATTGTCATTACCGGAATTGGGTCACCAGACACTCCTATGGGAAATGGTCGCGCCATAGCCGAGCTTTTTGCTGCACAAGGGGGATTTATTGAAGGCATAGACCTCCAAGCAGAAGAAGGTCTGCGTACAAAAGCAGCCATAATCGCTAGCGGTGGCAATTGCCGATTTACACATGGTGATGTCACCTCTGAGGCGGATATAGAAAAATGGATTACCGGTATTATTTCCCGTCATAAACGCCTGGATATCCTTGTGAATAATGTTGGTCAGTCCGAGCGGATGCTACCTGAAAATTTGGATAGCTCTATTTGGCGGCAGCAACTAGATTTAAATTTAAATAGTGCGATGATGACATGTCGTGCTACCCTACCACAAATGATCCAACAAGGCGGGGGTTCAATTGTAAACATTTCCTCTATTGCGGGCATTCGCTATCTTGGAAAACCGCAAGTCGCATACAGCGCAGCCAAAGCAGCGCTTCAACAATATACCAAAACAAGCGCGGTTATACATGCCCCAAACAATATCCGAATGAATTGTGTGTTGCCGGGCCTAATGCATACAGCGATGGTAGAGCGGATGGCCGAAAAATATGCGGATGGCAACTATCAGAGCTTTGTTCAAAAGCGTCATAATCAAGTGCCTATAGGGCACATGGGCACTGCAGAAGATGTTGCCCAAGCCGCTCTGTTCCTTGCCTCGGACGAAGCGCGCTATATTACTGGCACAGAAATTATTGTGGATGGCGGGGTGACCGCAACAATTCCAGATTGACATCTAAAAAAAGCAGAAAAAACATGACATCTTATCACATTTATGGCCGCCCTTTTGCTGGCTCTCTTATTGTAGAATTTATGCTGCGTGAGGCGGGTCTTGTCTACACCATCTCATTCCCAGATAATGCCGAACGCTTAACCGCGGAATTCCGAGCGAAAAACCCCACTGGTAAGATTCCTGTTTTGGTGTGCCCGCAAGGCGGGCAGATTTATGAAAGCTTAGCGATTGTGCAGTATTTGAGCAGGTATTGTCCGCATCTGTTGCCAGAGGCTGAAAGCATTGCGGAGAAGACGTATTTATCTGTTCTGACGATGCTAGGTACCACTATGTATCCTGCGTATCACCGCCAACATCACACCTATCAATATGGGCCTGAACAAGCCTATCCAGAAATTCGAGCTATGGCTCGTGCCATGAATGATAGTCTCTATGATTATATCGAAACCTTGTTAAACCCCTATATTTGTGGTGCACAGTTGACCACGGCTGACCTCTATCTTTATATGATTTCGCGCTGGAATGTAGATAAAAGCGAATTGCGGGCTAGCCGGCCAAGACTTGGCCATCTCATAGATACCATTCGCGCGCATCCCACCGTTGAAGCCACACTGGCTAGCCAACCCCGTCACAAATAGAAACTAGCTATAGATAAAGATGAAAAGTGCTGGCAGAATTATAGCAGAAAATAACGCATTTAACGCCATGCCAATGGTAGCAAAACTGCCAGCGACGGAGCTAAGCTGAAAAGCATGAGCGGTTCCGATACCATGACAGGCAACTCCCACGGCAAAGCCGCGTCCCCGCCAGTCTACCAAGCCAAAGGCATTAAATAACGGCGTTGCCAAAACCGCGCCAAAAATACCTGTTAATATGGCTAGCAAGGCCGCCAGTGATGCAGCCCCGCCTAAATTTTCCGCAATTCCCATCGCTACAGGCGCGGTTACACTTTTTGGGGTGATTGAAGCGGCCATTTCTAAATTAAGCTCAAAAAGCATAGATAGCCATATAGCGCTTAGTCCCGCCACACTGCCGCCAATTATCAGCGCCACAAAAACAGCAAATCGCGCCCGCCATAAGGCAGCACGATAACGCCATACCGGTACCGCAAGCACAATTACCGCTGGCCCAAGCAAGAAATGGATAAATTGAGCACCTCGAAAATAGGCATCATACGGCGTTCCTGTGCCATACAGCACGAGGCAAATAGCCAATGAGGAAATTAATACAGGATTCAGCAACGCCAAACGATTGCTGACTTGATATAGACGCTCAGCCGCCCAAAATGCCCCCAATGTCAGGGTCAACCACAAAAGCGGAGCTTCCCCCAAATAGACAAAGACGGCAACAATATCTGTTAAGCTTTCCTGCATTATTTAGCGCCCCCTATAGAAGGCTCTGTTTTGCGCTCCTCATCTCCAGTTGGAGGACATAAATGCCTTGCAACCCAGATAAAGCTGAGTGAAGTAGCGAGCAAAGCCGCCAGCATGCTAAAAATAAGAACAATAAATAAAGATAGGCCGGAAGCGATCATAATATCTTTGTAATTGAGAACTCCAACAGCCGCTGGTACAAATAATAAAGGTAGATAGCGCAAGAAAAAATCACATAAATTAATAAGGCTCGTGGGTGTTTTAAAGCTTAAGGCCAGCCAAATAAGCAATAAAGCCATCCCTATAACGGGGCCTGGCACTGGGAAGCCAAACAAAGCTGATAACGCAGTTCCTGCCAGTTGAAACAAAAAGATAAAAAACAGTCCTTCTATCATCACCTTTTCTTCCTTATTTATATCGCCAGCGATAGTGAGGCGGTGTCGGACCCTAATTGCGGCCACCTTGCTACATCTGTTCGTAACCGCAAGCCATCGCGCCTACCGAACGTGACAGACAGAACAAATATCTGGCAAGTTCAGGGGAAAACCCAATTCACGACAAATTAACGCTTTTGCCCCATAAATATTCTTCGGCACTGGCTTACCTTTATTTCCGCCAGAACAGTCTCAATTTGTAATGCAATTTCTACAAATTTTCCGGAAATATCGCTATTGTCACGTGCCGCTCTCAACGTTGAGGGCTAATAATCTTTTGTAATTATTCAAAAATACGTGGCGGGAGTGACGGGACTCGAACCCGCGGCCTCTGGCGTGACAGGCCAGCGCTCTAACCAACTGAGCTACACCCCCGAAACTTCATCGGGTGCGGCCAACATCAAAATGCTAACCTCTTTGATTGAAAGATGTTTATCGTTGTGGGCACTTACTGTCAAGCCGATTTGAACAGAAAAAAATAAGTTATTTTCCCCTTATTAGAGATGCCGCTCATATAGCAGCTTTGCGCCTCAGCCGCTCCCTCTAGCATTGCTATCATCAGAGGCAAAAAGTAACATAAATAAAGCAATACCCGTTTTATGGGATATGAGGCGACAATTAGGCATCAGATGCGTAGGATATGTGTGCATAGGCACATAATCATTGCCGCCAGAGGTTTAGTGCTTGCGATACCAAGGTAGTTTAGTTTCTGTTTGGCCTAAAAGTTGCAAAGCCAGGTTGAAATAATTAAGGGATAGTTTTGGTTTTATGGCGACCCAAACTCAGGAAAATCAGGAAATTGAGCAGGCGATTGAGCGGCTAAGCCAGAAAATGCGCACCGTATCGGACGCGATGGATTTGGCCCGCACACCGGTTAAGAAAAAACCAGCCAATCAGAATAAAGCGCATAAGCGCAAAAAATACCGCTTCTCTCTCGTTAGTTTTTTCAAAAATCTGTTGCTTTTGCTTTTGTTTGCTGGGCTTAGCTATATGCTAGCTAGTCTCGTTGGAGTCTATATCGAAAAGGTTAAAAGCCAAAGAAATATGCAGGCCGATACACAAATAGATACAAAAATTGTACCGCCAAGAGCAGTTGCTGATAAGAATGTCAGCGAAAACATATCTATCCCAGATAGGCTGACGCCCCCAGACCCCACTATCGCTGATACAAATGGACGCCTAGCTATTCCGCCGCAACCGCTGCCCTTAGCCCCCGCCCTGCCCGCAATAGCGGATTTTGCGCTTAAAGGTGCAAATTATCAGCTGGTAGATACAGAATTAGGGCGGGCGCTGGATATTTTTATTACAGTGGTAAATAGAGGCCGTGGGGTCGGCCGGCCTAGATTATTTGAGATTGAGCTGATAAATAAGCAAAATAAACAGCTAATGGCTTGGCCTATGGCGGTCGCAGGAGATGTAGTTCCGGGTAACTCAGAAAAAATTTATAAAACCCGCCTGTTGGAACCGCCATCCGATTTCCACAATATCCGCGTTTCTATGCAGAAATAAGGCAGTGCAATTGGCCTCAGGCTCCTGCGTCTTCGACCTCAACGCTATGATCCTGCTCTATTTTAACTACCCGTATTCGGCAAGATTTAAAGAGCTTTTACTTACCCTCCCGCTGAGAATCAATGTGGTTAATTTGTTCCCGCCATCCAGCGATGGCCACTTCTTATTCCCAAAAAGATAGGCTAAGGAGCTTTTATTCATCTATCAGGATCTGAAAACGCTCGACAGATATAAAGCTAGGCTGAAAGACTGAATTCTCTCTCAATTGGGCGGCCAGCTCAAAATATCTGTCTCTGCCGCTTCCAAAGCGGCCACACTTCAAAATTGAAAGCGTATATGGTGCGGCCTCCTCTCGTTATTTATAGCTTTTGCACCCACTAGCACTGCTCTTCAAGCCTGTCCGTGGCTGGTGGCGGGGTAGGTACTAATGCGTTAAGCTGTGCATACATATCTGCATTGATGGTAATCATTGCCGCTTCGAGAGAAGGAGCTAATTGGTCAAGATTGCGGGCGCTGATGATAGGGGCGGTAATAGCTGGATGTTTTGCAACCCATGCCACAGCAAGCGCAACTGGCGAAACGCCTGCCTTTTCAGCAATTCCTGACAAGCTGGTGGCAGCTTTATGCATCCAGTCTTGGCCATAGCGTGCCGCATATTTTTCATCCCAACTAAAGCGCCCTTCACCAACAATCCCGCCGCGATATTTACCTGTCAGCAAACCACCACCAAGCGGGCTGTAGCTGATAACAGCTATATTTTCAGCCGCAGCCATTGGTAATATTTCCACCTCAGCTTGACGTTTAACCAGATTATACATAGGTTGCAGGATTTCGATACAAGGATAGCCCTTCAAATTGGCGATACCTTGCGCTTTCATCATCTGCCACGCGGCAAAATTGGACACGCCTAGATTAAAGAATTTTCCTTCCTCCTTTAATTTTGCCAATTCAGCAAATGTTTCCTCTAACGGAACATCATCATCGAATCGGTGCAGAAAAAAGATGTCCGTGTAATCTTGGTTTAGACGGGTGAGGCTAATATCGAGTTGTTCGCGAATATTTTTAGCAGATGAGCCTCCAACAGCCCCTGCTTTTGTGACAAGGATTAGATCCTTCCGCTCCGTTGAAATTAATTTTCCCAAAATTTCTTCTGAACGGCCTTCGGTATATACATAGGCTGTATCAAAAAAATTAATACCAGCTTGCCGGCACGCATCATACATCGCTTGGCTATCGCTTTCAGACGCGCCAGCGCCAAACTGCATCGTTCCAAAACATAAGCTGGAAGGCTTTAGTTTATGTGGGCCGAATAGGTGTGAAGCAGACATCGAGAAAAATCCCCTTATTCTATAAAATCAGGAAAAAAAATTCCTCACCAGTGTGCAACCGTAGAGCCTCACTGACAAGGTAAACCACGAGCGGCTATCATTTAGAAAATTTCAAAAAGAAGGTTCAACATTCCAACCTACTCGATGTAAACACCCTATGCACTTCGCTTATCCAAGTATCAGATCACCATAAAAAGTACGAAAATACAATTTGTTACGGCATACCATATAAGCGCATTACATCTTGAACCATAGTGTCGGAAGGCAAAAAAGATAACGGCAAGCTAATAACAAGTTTGACATGGAATACGAATCATTTTTTTCAAAAAAATGCCGAAAATATAAACAACCCACGTTAATAGAGTATTTTGACCAGCTTTTGATAAGGACTGTTAACTATTTATTTAATAAATTATTTTGAGCGACCAACATACGTCACAATTGGCATTTTATTCTGCAGAATTAAATCACTAGTCAAGTTAGAGAATGTAAGTGTAATTTTTCCCCTCCGTTTGAGAAATTGTCGTCGGTAATTCTGAAACGGCTTACCATCAACCCACAAATTATATGCAGTAATTATGGCGTCTTCCCTTTCATCGTTGTTAAGTGCTATCTCAAATTTTACATTTTCATACGACAGAGATTGCATATTTTCTTCCATTAGTGAATTAACTCGTTGAAGAAAATCACCTGAAATTACCGGCTTCAAGGCCATTACTTCATATAACGTTCCATCAATTTCCAAATCACCAAAAGATTCTCTGAAAAGGATAAGGTCACGTTTTGATGTTTCCGTTGCCATTTCTGCGTCTAAAGACACAACCATAAAGGCTTCAATTCCCTCCTCTTCACACCCTAAAATTTTAGCATTTGACGTTGAGTTAAACAAAGAGATAATTTTCCCTTCATATTCAGATTGACTACCACAGGATGGAATTTCCACCTTCATACTAGCCGGCGTGTTAATATTTTCGTCTAAGAAAGCATCGGAAATATAAGCTTCAACTAGGAACTCTGACTTACACGCTACAAGCGCAAAAAAACATAAAGAGAGAACTGCTCTAGGAATGAAGAATTTCATAACTTGCATTTTGAAGCTCCTTTAAAACAGTTGAAGGCTTAATCAAAGCGTCTGGTTTAAAAACTAAACCGCTAAAATCAATGGGATCTCGCCAGTTTTTGCCATACTCGTACAAAAAAAGAATGACACCAAACGGCCACATTTCTTAGGAATAGGTCGCTGAGAATATCTTCTTTAATTCAAGTTTCTGTTCCGAAGAAACAAAAACGAATAATAGAACTGCTTTTATTAAGTTTATTTTTCAAACTACCTAGCTGTATCGCTATGGTGGGTGGTGAGGGGCTCGAACCCCCGACCTACTCGGTGTAAACGAGTTGCTCTCCCAGCTGAGCTAACCACCCCTCTTAAATAAAAAAACGTTGACCCACGTATGCCATGGGTCAACGCTAATGTCAAAATGAAATTAGCCGTTAACAGCGGCTTTCAAAGGCGCACCGGCCTTAAATTTAGGTTGCTTAGACGCCGCAATTTGAATAGCTTCACCCGTACGTGGATTGCGGCCAGTGCTTGCCGCGCGATGCGCTACAGAAAAAGACCCAAAACCTACAATTCTTACTTCATCACCAACTTTCAAAGCGCCCTCAATTGAGCCGAAAACCGCATCCACGGCTCTGCCTGCATCAGTTTTAGATAGGCCTGAATGTTCAGCAACGGCTGAAACCAAATCGTTTTTGTTCATGGGTTTATCCCCTTGTTAAGATAGAGTGTTAAGTGAAACGCGAAACGCGAATGTTCCTACATTACTCACTCATCACAAATAGGGTCAACAAAAAAGCTTAGCAAAACTGCGAAAAAACACAAATTAGGTTCAACAAATCACTTTTAGTGTGCTGTAATATCCTCTGCATTGTCTGACTTGGGCGCGATTGGGGCTACAGATGCCTCTGACTTTTCTTCCATTGGGCTCAATCCCCTAACAAGCGCAACGTTTAAAGCTTCATCAATCAGGTTAATCGGGATTATCTCCAAAGATTCCTTCACATTGTCGGGCACATCGGCCAAGTCTTTCTCATTTTCTTTTGGAATCAGTACTGTTTTGATTCCGCCACCCAGAGCTGCGAGCAGTTTTTCCTTTAACCCACCAATTGGCAATACTCGTCCGCGCAAGGTGATTTCCCCTGTCATAGCTACATCTTTGCGCACCGGATTGCTGGTATGGGCCGAAACGATAGACGTTACCATGGCAACACCGGCAGACGGGCCATCTTTCGGGGTGGCTCCTTCTGGCACATGAACATGCACATCATGTTTTTCAGCCTGTTCAAGGTCGATCCCATACGCAGCAGCCCTCGATTTGATGAAAAATTCAGATGCTTGGATCGATTCTTTCATTACATCGCCTAATTTTCCAGTAGCTGTAATCTTGCCTTTACCCGGTACTTTTACCGCTTCCACCTGTAACAACTCACCACCCACTTCTGTCCAAGCAAGCCCTGTCACCACTCCTACCTGGTCTTCGCTATCAATCTCACCAAATTTAAAGCGTTTTACTCCTAAATAATCATCGAGGTCACTTGCATTAATGGTCAAACTATCAGCTTCACCGCTGACAATACGGGTCAAAACCTTACGGGCAATTTTGGCTATTTCCCGCTCAAGGCTCCGCACGCCTGCCTCGCGTGTATAATTACGGATAACGGCAATAAGTGCGTCATCTCCAAGAGTTAACTCTTTTTCTTTTAATCCATGTTCTTCCATCTGACGCGGGATAAGGTGGGCGCGCGCGATTTCCCGCTTTTCGTCCTCTGTATAACCAGACAGGCGGATAATTTCCATTCTGTCGAGTAATGGTTGCGGCATATTTAGCGAATTAGCCGTAGTGATAAACATCACATTGGATAAATCAAAATCCACTTCCAAATAATGGTCTTGGAAAGTCGCATTTTGTGCTGGATCCAGAACCTCGAGCAAGGCAGAGCTGGGATCGCCTCGCCAATCTGCACCAATTTTATCGATTTCATCTAGCAGGAAGAGCGGGTTGTTCTTGCCCGCTTTTTTCATGCCTTGCACAATTTTACCCGGCATTGAGCCGATATATGTACGCCGATGCCCACGGATTTCAGCCTCATCACGCACGCCACCAAGCGCCATGCGGACATATTCGCGCCCAGATGCTTTAGCGATTGACTTACCAAGCGAAGTTTTACCCACGCCTGGAGGGCCTACCAAACATAAAATAGGCCCCTTCACCTTTTTAGTACGTTTTTGGACGGCTAGAAATTCAACAATTCTGTCTTTAACCTTTTCCAAGCCATAATGGTCCGCGTCTAAAACTTCTCGCGCTTTTTGGATATTCTTATTTACACGGTTCGCCTTTTTCCAAGGCATGCTGGTCATCCAGTCTAAATAGTTGCGCACAACAGTGGCTTCCGCGCTCATAGCACCCATGTTGCGTAGCTTCTTCAGCTCTGTCTCTGCTTTTTCGTGGGCTTCTTTTGGCATTTTTGCGGCCGCGATTTGTTCTGCGATTTCGTCCACCTCATTGCGGCCATCTTCACCTTCGCCTAACTCTTTCTGAATCGCTTTCATCTGCTCGTTCAAATAATATTCACGCTGGGTTTTTTCCATTTGGCGCTTAACACGGTTACGAATCCGCTTTTCAACTTGCAGAACACCGATTTCACCTTCCATGATCCCATATATAGCCTCTAAACGTTCTTTAACATCTTCTATCTCAAGCAACTTTTGTTTTTCAACAATCTTTACAACAAGGTGCGAGGCAATCGTATCTGCAATTTTGCCTGTCTCTTCGATTTGGTTTATCGATACCATCACTTCTGAGGCAATTTTTTTATTCAATTTTATGTAATGCTCAAACTGCTGAACCGTCGCTTTACCAAGCGCAATCAATTCTGCTTCAGAAGATTGCGGGTCTTCAAGCTCTAACGCCTCTCCGGTCATGTAAGGACCTGCTTCGTTCAATTCAGAGACATGCGCACGCGCCACTCCCTCTACCAGAACTTTTACAGTTCCATCGGGCAGTTTCAACATCTGCAGTATATTGCCAATAGTACCCATGGTGAACATTTCATCCGCCGACGGATCTTCTATAGCCGCATCCGTTTGAGTAAGTAGCAAAATTTGCTTATTCTCAGACATCACCGCTTCAAGAGCACGCACTGACTTTTCTCGGCCTACAAAAAGAGGCACAATCATGTGGGGAAACACGACAATGTCCCGCAAAGGAAGTACTGGCATAAGAGGAGTGGTTGAAAGGTTAGTCATAATATAAATCCTGTTTTTTCTCTGCTAAAGGGCAGATGCAAAGCGGTGCAGAACGAACACGTCGGCCTCTCTATCTAAAGTGTATTTGAAACACAAAAATTCAAGAGGCCGCAGATACAATCTTAAGTGCAATATCCATGCCTTTACGAATAGGCGCAAAAACATTGAACACCAATAACCCCGCAAATTTGGGTTAAGGCATTGCCCTGCTTAATTTTTAATAAGGTAGGGCGACATAAAAATTTTATTTAAGAAGATTTTGCAGACGGCTTGGCTTCTTTACCCATATTCGCGTGAACAACCAAAGGCGAGGCAGTACCAGTGACAACATCTTCATTGATAATCACTTCCTCAATATCGGAAGCAGTCGGAATTTCAAACATGGGATCCATCAAAATAGCTTCTAGGATTGAACGGAGCCCTCGAGCGCCTGTCTTGCGCTCAATAGCCTTTTTTGCGATAGCACGGAGTGCATCTTCCCGGAAATCGAGCTTTACACCATCCATATCAAACAACGCTTTATATTGCTTAGTCAGCGCATTTTTCGGCTCCGTAAGAATGCGTATCAGCGCTTCCTCATCTAAATCCTCTAAGGTGGCAATTACAGGCAGTCGGCCAATAAACTCAGGGATTAGTCCAAATTTGATTAGATCTTCTGGCTCTAAATCGCCTAGTAGCTGGCTAATATTACGCTCATCAGGGTCACGTACGTCCGCACCAAACCCAATGCCTGCACCGCTATTGCGGCCAGAAATAATCTTATCTAGACCTGCGAATGCCCCCCCACAAATGAATAAAATATTGGTGGTATCAACCTGCAGAAATTCCTGCTGGGGGTGCTTCCGGCCCCCTTGTGGCGGTACAGAGGCAACCGTGCCCTCCATAATCTTCAAAAGGGCCTGCTGAACCCCTTCGCCTGACACGTCACGGGTGATAGATGGGTTATCAGATTTCCGTGAAATTTTATCAACTTCATCAATATAAACTATACCACGTTGTGCTTTTTCCACATTATAATCAGAAGCTTGAAGAAGTTTTAGGATGATATTTTCAACATCTTCCCCTACATAGCCAGCTTCAGTGAGGGTGGTGGCATCTGCCATTGTAAAAGGCACGTCTAGCATCCGCGCAAGCGATTGAGCTAGCAATGTTTTACCACAGCCGGTTGGACCAACGAGCATGATATTAGACTTCTGGATCTCCAGCTCGCCCGTCTTACCTTCGTTAGCCAACCGTTTGTAATGGTTGTGCACCGCTACCGCAAGAACCCTCTTTGCTTTTGCTTGGCCTATCACATAGTCATCCAAGACCTTATTGATTTCTTGTGGCGTTGGGATGCCATCGCTCGATTTCGTGACCGCACTTTTATGCTCCTCACGGATAATATCCATGCAAAGCTCTACGCATTCATCACAAATAAAAACTGTTGGGCCTGCTATTAATTTGCGCACCTCATGCTGGCTTTTGCCACAAAAGGAACAAAAAAGGGTGGATTTGGACTCATCTTCGGACTTTGCCATCTTTTCTTCGCTCCTGACCGCAAAATAAATGGGGCGGCTCCCCTAGAATGATTAACTTTTTTATAGTAAACGTGTGTTAACTCTTATCTCAACAAAAAAATTACCCCAAATGTTCGGCAGTTAAAAGCACATCTAACAAACAACATGATATGGCGTTATTTCTTTGCCACATCAGGCTCATTGGGGCGTTTCGTGACCACTTCATCTATCAAACCCATTTCCTTCGCTTCCTCTGGAGACATGAAGGTGTCGCGCTCCATAATCTTTTCGATCTGCTTCAGGCTTTTGCCTGAATGCTGCTCATAAATTTTGTTCAGGCGAGTCCGCAAAGACAGAATCTCCTTGGCATGGATTTCAATGTCGGTCGCTTGACCTTGAAAACCACCAGAAGGCTGGTGCGTCATAATACGTGAATGCGGAAGTGAGTACCGTTTTCCATCTGCCCCGGCTGTCAATAACAACGAGCCCATAGATGCAGCCTGTCCAATACAAACTGTCGCCACGTCGGGGCGGATATATTGGACCGTATCATAAATAGCCAAACCAGAGGTAACTATCCCACCGGGCGAATTAATGTACATAAAAATGTCTTTGTTTGGGTTTTCTGATTCTAAAAATAGAAGTTGGGCACAAACCAGAGAAGCCATTACATCTTCAACCGGCCCATTGAGAAAGATAATACGTTCCTTCAGTAAGCGCGAGAAGATATCAAAAGACCGCTCACCCCGACCTGTTTGCTCGATTACCATCGGAACAAGGTTCATATTTGTAGGCGGTGCTACATTCATTGTTTGGGTCATTATTTTCTCCGTATGAATTCTACCAGAAAAATACAACTGGCAAAGCAGAATTTAAGGGTAGTAGCAGCGAACATAACCTTTATACCCCACCGCAATAGGTGCGCAACTTAACAACATTGTTTTAATGTAGGAACTTAATCAAAAACTGCCACCCCCGAAAAGCTGGCAGTTTAAATAAATACGGGTTTTTGGCTATGCGGTGCTAATTTTTTTCGTTTTCGAAGGGGCTTTTTTTGAAGGCTTTTTAGTAGCCGCCTTTTTAGTCGGTGTTTTTTTAGCGGAAGCGTCTTTCGTATCAGACTTTTTAGCGTTGGATTTTTTCTTGGCAGCTTTTTTATTGGCTGCCTTCTTCTTTTTCGCCACCTTCGCGGGTTTAGCTCTTTCCTCAACTTCAGCATACAGCGCTTCAACCGTAGTTTCCTTGTCAGTGACTTGTGCCATTTCAAGGATATAGTCCATTACCCGTTCTTCAAACATAGGTCCGGCTAGCTCTTTTAATGCATCCGGGTTGTTGTTGTAATGTTCAATGACCTGCTGTTCCTGACCCGGAAAACGATAGGCTTGTTGCATTACAGCTTGCTTGGTGTCTTCGTCCGTAACGGTGATGTTATTCTTGTTGCCAATTTCTGTTAGTAGCAGGCCAAGCCGAACACGTCGAAGTGCCATTTCATGAGCTTCAGCTTTTTCTGAATCATCCAGTTTTTCATCTGCTACATGCCTATTTTCATGACCGTGTTCGTGATCCTGGTCATGGATTTCATCACCCACCATAGATTTTGCAATGCCATCATATTCGGCCTTTAAAAGGCTTGGCGGCACATCGAAATCAATGTTCTGCGCCAAATGGTCAAAAACATTTGTCTTTACAGCCTGACGCAACGCCATTGCATGCTGGGAAGATAACTGCCCAGCCACCGCTTCCCGGAGCTTTTCCAAACCCTCAAAGCCAAGCTTTGTTGCGAGAGCGTCATCGATACTCGCATCGCCTTTTTCGTGAATTTCTTTAACTTGGCATTCAAAAATGGCCTTTTTTCCGGCTAGATGCTCTGCCTGATAATCAGCAGGAAAAGATACTTTCACATCGATTGTTTTCCCAGCACTTGCACCAACTAGGCCTTCTTCAAAGCCAGGGATAAATGAGTTCGAGCCTAGCTCGAGCATGTGATCAGAAGCTGTACCACCTTCGAAAGCAACCCCGTCTATACGACCGGTAAAGTCGATGAGTAACACATCACCCACCTTCGCTTTGCGGGCTTTCTCAACTTTATGGGTTGGACGATTTTCGTCAGCAAGACGCGAAATCGTTTCGTTGATTTCATCATCATTCGCTGGCAAGGTTGGACGAACAACAGCAATACTTGCTAGGTCAGGAATGGAAATCTCCGGCATAACCTCAACCATAAGCTTGGCGATCAAATCTTGACCGTCTTCAAAAGAAACGATGTCCAAACGCGGTTGGCTGGCAAGTTTCAATTCATTTTTTTCGACGGCGTCGCGAGCGCCATTATCCAGCTCAGCGCGGATAATCTCCCCTTTGACTTGATCGCCAAAGCGGGCTTTAACAATGGTCATAGGCACTTTTCCGGGACGGAAGCCTGGCATATTCGCTGTCTTAGCCACTTCTGCAAGACGTTTAGAGATTTTGCTGTTCAGATCCTGCGCGTTAAGTTTTAATTCGTATTCAAGCGCCAAACCGTCCTTGCTTGTTTCTTTAATATCCATAATTTTTCAGATGTCCTGAGTGCAGATTTGCCTGATAGATGTTGTTATAAGCCCTCATTGCTTTTTATCACAGCAGTTCAGGCGTGAGTTCATACCTTATTCATCTTTTATGCCAAATGGTGCGGGCGGAGGGACTTGAACCCCCACATCGTTAGATACCAGAACCTAAATCTGGCGCGTCTACCAATTTCGCCACGCCCGCATCAAAAGTTAACAATGTAACGCGCATCGGTACTCGAAAACACGACCCAGCGTCAACCATAAACGCACCTAACCGCAGATTTTGGCCTAATTTTTACTTGAATTTGTTATCGTCCCTGTTTTTGCGTCGATTTGTAGGAAAGTTATGGGGCGAGTGACCGGATTTGAACCGGCGACATCCAGTACCACAAACTGGCGCTCTAACCTACTGAGCTACACCCGCCAAAAAAAGCTCGTCAAACCGACCTTCAAAGTTTTAATATGCAAAACTAAAAAATGGGTCAATGCCTTGAGGCAGATTTTTTAACTCCAAAATGCCAAAAGATACCTTTTTGGTCAAAAAAGCGTTTAAGCGAGTTGCTTTGATAAGACGGGTAACTTGTAAGACTTGGCTAAAACTACTGACAGCAAATAGGAAAGTTTACATTATGTTGAATGCATCTGCACAAAATCTGGGAACAGAATCGGCCTTCGGAGTTTTGGCTCGCGCTGGCGTCCTAAGCGCAGCTGGCAAAAATATTATTAATCTTGGCATCGGACAGCCTGATTTCAGAACGCCAGAACATATTGTCGAAGCTGGCATTAAGGCTCTGCAAGACGGTGCACATGGCTACACCCCCTCTTTGGGATTGATGAGCTTGCGCGAAACAGTGGCCAATGATGTCTTTCAGCGTTATGGTGTGCGCCCCGATGTGAGCCGCATTCAGATTGTGCCAGGCGGCAAGCCTGTGATGTTTACCGCTATGATGCTTCTTGGCGGGCCGGGTCATGAAATTCTGACCCCTGATCCCGGCTTTCCTATCTATCAATCAGCAATAAACTATAGCGGCGCAAAATCTGTTTCCTATGGCCTTGTCGAAGAAAAAGGATTTGCCTTTGATGCTGAAAATGTTTTGTCAAAAATTACAAATAATACCAGCCTTGTTATTGTGAATTCACCCGCAAACCCCACTGGCGGCATTACACCGCGCAGCGAGATGAATAAGTTTGTTAAAGGATTAGAGGACTTTCCGAATGTAATGGTCTTGTCAGATGAAATTTATGACCGTCTAGTTTTCGACACAGAGCCGCTATCATTGTTAAGCTATCCTGAAATACAAAACCGGCTTATTATTTTAAATGGGTGGTCGAAAACCTATGCCATGACAGGGTGGCGCATTGGCTATGGCATTTGGCCAGAGCAACTTATCGATTTTGCAGATCGTCTTGCAGTGAATTTCCATTCCTGTGTAAATGCGCCAACCCAGCATGCCGCAGAAGCCGCGCTAAAGGGCGACCAGTCCTGTGTCGATAATATGTTAACCATCTTTCGTCGGCGAGGTAGCCTTATTACTGGCCTTTTAAATGAAATTAGTGGCATCCGGTGCCAGGCGCCAGGCGGGGCTTTTTATGTATTTGCCAATATCAGTGACACCGCTTTCACGTCGAGCCAATTTCAAGACACTGCGTTAGAAAAATATGGAGTGGCGTGCATATCTGGCACCTCCTTTGGCGGTTTTGGCGAAGGATATGTGCGACTATCTTGTGCTAATTCTGATGAGGCAATAAGCGAAGGAGTTAAAAGATTGAAGAAAATGGTTGGTTCGCGCGGCTAATCAGAAGTGCCTAAAAATTGGGCAAATTTAGCCTTTGAGATTTCTGCTGAATGGATAGCTTGCCTATTAATGATTAAATCTACTAGGACAGAAATTCAAAACGAGGTGTGACTGCTCTTGACAAGCATGACTACCCTCTCACTCCAAGCTCGATAAACTTGAGCTACCAATATTGAGAGAAAGCGATAACCATATGAAAAAAATCGAAGCGATTGTTAAACCCTTCAAGCTTGATGAAGTCAAAGAGGCACTCCACGATGTTGGTATACAGGGTATTACGGTGCTAGAAGCCAAGGGATTTGGACGCCAAAAAGGACATACCGAGCTTTACCGCGGCGCAGAATACGTTGTTGATTTCCTTCCAAAAGTAAAAATCGAGGTTGTTGTTGAAGACAGCATGGCCAACCAAGTGGTTGAAGCGATCCAAAATGCAGCTAAAACAGGCCGCATTGGTGATGGCAAAATCTTCATCTCAACAATTGACCAAGCTATCCGCATACGCACAGGGGAAACTGGCGGGGAAGCAATTTAAACCTAATTTTCGATGCAAATGATGCCGAAGACCACATTCACGGCACAATTTTAGTTCGAAATTGTTGGTTAGATGCGAACTTTAAAGACACATAGAAAGGAATAAGTTATGTCTGGTGCAAAAAAAATCATAGATATGATTAAGGAAAATGATATCTCCTTCGTTGACCTGCGGTTTACCGATCCTCGTGGTAAAATGCAACATGTAACACAGCACATCGATACGATTGATGAAGATGCCTTAAATGAAGGTTTTATGTTTGATGGGTCTTCAATTGCCGGCTGGAAGGCTATTAACGAATCGGACATGACGTTGATGCCTGACTTAGATCGGGCTTACATTGACCCTTTCTTTGCGCAACCAACTCTCGCTCTGTTCTGTGATGTGCTAGATCCGATCACAAATGAAGCTTATGACCGTGACCCCCGTGGTACGGCAAAAGCCGCGTTAAGCTATATGCAATCTGCTGGCATTGCTGATAAGGCGTTTTTTGGCCCAGAGGCTGAATTTTTCATTTTTGAAGATGTAAAGTTTGACGTATCAATGAATGGGGCAATGTTTAAAGTTGATTCCCTGGAAGGGCCGTATAATTCTGCGCGTGATTACGAAGAAGGCAATCTTGGCCACCGTCCGGGTGTTAAGGGTGGTTATTTCCCCGTACCCCCAGTTGATTCAGGACAGGATATCCGCTCTGAAATGCTCGCTGTCATGGCCGATATGGGTGTTCCTGTTGAAAAGCATCACCATGAAGTAGCGCCATCTCAGCATGAGCTTGGCATGAAGTTCGGTACTTTGTTGGAAACTGCTGATAATATGCAACTTTATAAATACGCTGTGCATCAGGTAGCAAATGCCTATGGGGTATCAGCAACCTTCTTGCCAAAGCCTATCGCAGGCGATAATGGCTCGGGCATGCACGTTCACCAGTCTCTTTGGAACGATGGAAAGCCATTATTCGCAGGCAACGGTTATGCTGATTTATCTGAAAGTGCGCTCTATTACATTGGCGGTATAATAAAGCATGCGAAGGCGTTGAACGCCTTCACTAACCCATCAACCAACAGCTATAAACGTTTGGTTCCAGGGTTTGAAGCGCCAGTGCTTCTTGCTTATTCAGCCCGCAACCGTTCTGCATCTTGCCGTATCCCATTTGTATCTAATCCAAAGGGCAAGCGTGTTGAGGTACGCTTCCCTGATGCGACTGCAAACCCCTATCTTGCGTTCTCCGCAATGCTGATGGCTGGTCTGGATGGTATTCGCAACAAGATCCATCCTGGCGATGCGATGGACAAAGATTTGTATGATTTGCCAGCTGAAGAATTGGCAAAGATACCAACTGTTTGTGCTTCACTCCGTGAAGCATTGGATAGCCTTGATGCAGACCGCGGCTTCCTGACTGAAGGTAACGTGTTCACTGATGACCAGATTGATGCCTTCATTGAGCTGAAGATGGAGGAAGTTATAGCCCTTGAGCACGCGCCGCATCCCATAGAATTTCAAATGTATTACTCCTACTAATCCATCTGGTTTATTCAGATAAACATATTTTCCCTTCCAAGCCGATTGCTTTGGAAGGGATTTTATTCCAAAGCTATAGAAAATTAAATGACCCATTAACTAGTTTTTACGGCACTTCAGACAGGCGTGTTTCAGCAAATGCCACTTGCTTTGCAATACGCCACCTAAAAACGGTAATTTTTGATGAAAATGCTAATCTGCAACGACAATATGTAACGCAGAATTCTGCTCATGTGTACTTTTTTGTATCTTTCTGGAACGTGGCATTCGAGGTATCTCTTGATGAGCGCTAACAGGATAATATGCTAATTTCTGAAAGGTTTTCATTTATATAATGGGCTTTTCGGTAAAAAATAATATAGGAGGATGTCTGTACTGCGAAGAATAGTCATAGAAGAGATTTAAGCATATCTTAATATTTGTACTAGAGTAGAAAAAGGATTAGACATAAAAAAGCAAAATCTTTCCAAAAAAGTTGCCCACCTCGTCCCCTCATTCTTACCTGACCCGCCTCTTGAACGCTCCTACACCTTCATTATATCAATTATTTCTAAATGATTAAGTAATCGTCTGTTATATCCCCTATTTCGTATATAATATTTGAATTACCCCCCATATGTTGTAGGTTAGGGTTGTATTTTTATGTTAGCAATGTTCATGACCCCTTTAGATATAAGCAGGTAAATCAATGGCCGACCTATTCGGTAACAACGCCGCTGAAACAAATTATGATGCAAACCAAATCGAAGTTTTGGAGGGGCTTGAGCCCGTTCGTCATAGACCTGGGATGTATATTGGTGGCACGGATGAGCGCGCGTTGCATCATCTAGTAGCCGAAATCTTGGACAACTCTATGGATGAGGCGGTTGCAGGACATGCGAGTTGGATTGATATCCGCCTCGAAGCAGAAAATTGCGTATCTATCCGTGATAACGGACGGGGTATTCCGGTAGATCCGCATCCAAAATTCCCTCAGAAATCAGCCTTAGAAGTAATTTTAACAACCTTGCATGCAGGTGGAAAATTTTCTGGAAAAGCGTATCAGACTTCTGGCGGCCTGCATGGGGTTGGCGCCTCCGTAGTAAATGCACTCTCCGCTTTGTTAGAAGTTGAAGTTGCCCGTGACAAAACCCTTTATAAGCAAGTGTTCAAACGCGGCAAAGCAGAGGGAGGGTTGAGCGTCTTAGGTCCAACTTCAAATCGCCGGGGCACCCTCATTCGCTTTCAGCCTGATGAGGAAATTTTTGGTAAAGGATGCCGCTTTATGCCAGCCCTGCTTTTCCAGATGGCTCTATCAAAGGCCTATCTTTTTGCTGGTGTTGAAATCCGTTGGCATTGTTTAGAAGTGCTTTTAAAAGACAGCAAAGTACCTCAAGAGGCTGTGTTATGTTTTCCTGGGGGGCTGGCAGATTATTTAGCGCATTCCACAGCGGATAAGCAAATTTTGTTAAATGAGCCTTTTACAGCGCAGATAGAACTCGAGGGGCAAAAATTTGAATGGGCGCTTACTTGGCTTGCAAATAGTGAGGATGGGTTTTTCCATTCCTATTGCAATACAGTGCCCACACCGCTAGGTGGCACCCATGAAAACGGGTTCAGGCAAGCCATTTTACGGGGGTTGCGGGCATATGGTGAGCTAACGGGGAGCAAGCGAGTGGCAGACCTTACTGCGGATGATGTGCTCTTTAGCACAGCAGGTATGTTATCTGTGTTTATACGCGACCCACAATTTCAAGGGCAAACAAAAGAAAAACTGGTTTCAATAGAAGCCACACGCCAGACCGAAACTGCGGTTAGAGACCGGTTCGAATTATGGCTGACCTCCGAGCCGGTACGAGCAAATGATCTTCTAGAGCGGGCTATTGAACGGATGGAAGAGCGGAAGAGACGACGCAAGGAAAGGGAAGTTGCCCGTAAATCTGCTACCCGAAAATTACGCCTGCCAGGCAAACTCTCTGATTGCTCTGAGACAAATACAGACCAAACAGAGCTATTCTTGGTAGAAGGCGATAGTGCCGGCGGTTCTGCAAAATCAGCGCGCGATCGGAAAACACAAGCGGTGTTGCCTCTACGGGGGAAAATATTGAATGTGGCGAGTGCAACCGCTGACAAACTAACCCAGAACCAAGAATTGTCAGATTTAGGACTAGCTCTTGGGGTACAGCGCGGCAAGGATTTCAGCCTCGATGCACTGCGCTACGGCAAAGTGATTATCATGACAGATGCAGACGTAGATGGAGCGCATATCGCCGCTCTGCTAATGACCTATTTCTATCGCGAAATGCCCCAGCTTATTGAACAAGGGCGCCTCTATCTCGCTCAACCTCCCCTCTATCGTATGACTCAAGGGGGGCACACAGCCTATGCCCTTGATGATAACCATAAAGAAACGCTCCTAAAAAGCCAGTTTAATAGCCGTAGCAAGGTAGATATCAGCCGCTTTAAAGGTCTTGGCGAAATGCCGCCTGCACAGCTAAAAGAAACCACTATGAACAAACTTACGAGACGGCTATTGCAAGTTAATCTACCAATGCGCGATATGTCAGGTGCGGATGCGCGGCGCGAGGTCGACAGGCTAGTAACCACATTAATGGGCAAAAAGCCAGAGCTTCGCTTTGGCTATATTCGTGACCATGCCTATGAAGTACTTGAAGATTTGGATGTTTAAGTTGCTTTGTCATTTCGTATGATTAGCTGTCTCAATAATTAGTTGCTGAATTAATGAGTCTTTGCAGTGCAATAGTGCAATCGTCTGGAGCTTCTAGGGTAGATAAATGGCCAATTCCTTGCAATATTACCAGCTTTGAATTAGGGAGTAAGCCTGCCATTTCTTTTGATTTCCTAGGCGGCGTTAGAACATCTAATTCGCCACATAATACCAGCGATGGGCGATGAAAATCTGGTAAATAGTCCCGCTGATCGCGGCGTGTCATTATTGCATTTTGCTGTAAGGCAAAATTTTTTTGACCTACCGCTTCTGCCATTTCCATTACCCGCGAGGTCAGCGTCTCATTTTCTAGCGCAGTAGGAGACAGAAATTGCGGCAATAAGCGCGGGGTCACTCCCTTAAACCGGCCGATAGAAGAGAGCCTTATCAGCTCTTTGCGCAATTTTTTCTTTTTAATGGTATCCTGATCAGCCGCTGTCGATAGTAGCCCCAATCCCATTATTCTTTCAGGAGCTAACCTGATGACTTCCAAAGCAACATAACCGCCCATAGACAAACCTGCTATCACCATCTCGCCGCTATTTTCATCTAAAAGTCGCGTTGCCATAGCAGTGATACTGTTCATGCCTTTGGTTTCAGCAACGACAATCTCCGCTGTATCTTTTAACGCGTCTATCTGCGGAGCAAACAATATTTCACTGCATAAAAGGCCGGGAATTAAAACAAGTTTCGAGGTCATCAGCTTAAACAATCTTTTCGGTATACTAAGTTTTTTTAACCATAAGAAAAATTACAAAATTTTTTCAATATAGACTAACCAACATGACCCAAGCCCGTCCAGCCTTCACAGAAGTTTGACCAATATCTTTTATTGAGTTATTAAAGAGCAACCGAAGCACAGAATTTATTCTGGTTAACGTTAATGTTATCAAATCGTGATAAAGCGTGTTTAATTGGGCGTGAATTAAGGGGTCTGCCATTTCTTCTCCATTTTTAGACTTAGGCTTGAGTGACGGCTTAGCACAAGCTGTTGATGCACTGGGATATAAAAAGCCAACACCGATTCAAGAAAATGCCATTCCATCTGTTTTAATGGGTCGTGATATATTAGGCTCAGCACAAACGGGTACCGGAAAGACCGCTTCTTTTACTCTACCAATGATAGATATTCTAGATGCAGGGCGTGCCAAAGCTCGTATGCCCCGCTCACTTATACTGGCACCTACACGGGAACTAGCTGCGCAAGTGGCTGAATCTTTTGAAAAATTCTCAGTTAATCACCGCCTTAGCATGGCTTTACTTATTGGTGGTGTCAGCTTTTCTGAGCAGGAGTCCTCATTAGATAAGGGGGTGGATGTACTAATTGCAACACCAGGCCGGTTACTAGATCACTTTGAGCGTGGCAAAGTACTTCTTCAGGATGTTAAAATTTTAGTGATTGACGAAGCTGACCGGATGTTAGATATGGGCTTCATTCCAGATGTTGAGCGCATTGTAAGCTATTTGCCAGTGATGCGCCAAACCTTGTTCTTTTCTGCGACACTCTCAGAGGAAATTCATAAAATTGGCAAAAAGTTTGTAATGAATCCAAAAATTATTGAGGTTGCCAAACCGGCAAGCACAGCGGATACTGTTGCTCAGCGTTTAATCTGGACGAAGCCGCGTGAGAAGCGTGAGGTATTACGAGGTTTATTACGGCGCGAAACACTGCAAAATGCCGTTATTTTCTGTAATCGTAAAAGGGACATTGCAACACTGCTTTCCTCGTTGAAGCGGCATGAATTTAATGCCGTAGCCTTGCATGGAGATATGACACAGTCCGCACGCCTTGCGGCTCTAGCTGATTTCAAAGAGGGGCGCGTCACTATCCTTATCGCATCAGACGTTGCGGCACGCGGGCTAGATATACCTTCGGTTAGCCATGTATTTAATTTTGATGTGCCATCCAATGCCGAAGATTATGTCCACCGTATCGGCCGCACCGGTCGAGCGGGGCGCAAGGGTTCTGCCTTTACGCTTGCTGCTAGTGATGATGATAAAAAATATCTCCATTCTATAGAAATGCTTATAGGCAATTCTATTGAACTAGATAGCGCAAAAAACGGTAGCATGGAAAAGGCGATTAAAACTAATGATAAAGCCAAGCCACAGAAAGCGGCAGAGAAAAAACCTCATTCACAAAGCGGTAAAAAAGCAGTGAATGAAAATTCTGATGCTCCTAACGATACGACTAAGTCGCAAAAAAATTCAAAACACCCCACTGAAAAACGCCCACCTGAATGGAAGGGTAATAGCTTCCAGGATAGCGACCATATTCCAGCCTTTTTACGCTAGGCTCTGCTTAAAATTTTGACTTATACCAATTATACCTAACCCTTAAGCGCTTTTAAGGGCTTTAGAAACGACTTCATTTAAATCGCGGGATAGCGCATGGCTGGCGACAAAGCTAACCGCATCACGCATCTGCTTCTGGCGCTCTGGGCCATAATTTGAAAAGCGTGTTAAAGCTAGTCCCATCCGCGCGGCAATTTGCGGATTACGCTTGTCAAGACTAACCAACTCTTCGGCAATAAATCTATAGCCAGAGCCATTAGAATTATGAAAATGAACTGGGTTAGCGGCGGCGAACACCCCTAAAACCGAGCGCAACTTGTTCGGGTTGCTAGCATCAAAAACCGGGTCCCGCATGAGGGACTTTATATTGGCGATATTACCATACACAGCAGAGCTTGCAGATAACGTCAACCATTTTTCCATCACTAATGCCGCGCCGTTCCAACGTTTGTAAAAACTGTCCAGCGCGCGGCCCCTATTGTCATGATCGGTATGATTTAAGGCCTGCAGCCCCCCCATAGAAAGGCTCATATTCAGGTTTTCAGACTGCGCAAGCGCGATATCCAATGAGGTTTCGTCACCGCTTGCACAAGCGAGGCCTAAAAGCTTGTTTTGTAAACTTCTACCTGAAGCTCGCTCAAGGTGGCACGTAGCACTTATGATAGACTTGATTTCACTGGCTAGCGCAGCGCCCAGCCGAGCTTGCAAGGCTAGACGCTTGGCAAATATTTTTGGAGGATCTGCAGGGGTTGCCCGCTGTTCTGTGTCGGCCTGCCCTGGCACGGAAAAGCAAAGAGCTTTGAAATCATCACGTTGGGAATTATCTGCTAGTATTAGCCGAAGCGCGTTGATTAGCGCATCCTCACTATCGCTATCAGTTGTGTCTGACAATTCAGCCACTAGAATATTATGAGCCAATCTCTGGCAAGCCTCAAATCGGTTAAAACTATCACTGTCAAAGGAAGCTAATATGCCAAGCTCCTCGGCACTTAGATCATCGAAAAGTCGAACAGGGGCGGAAAAACCACGCAACAAGGATGGAACAGCGCGCTCTGCATTTGCACCAGTGTCAAGCTCTATCTCTATAGTCTGTCTAACGGCCGATAAAACCACCACATGTTCAGCCGCATGCGTTCCGCCATTTATGCCAAATCGCAATGAACCTCCATCATAACCTACAAATCCCACCCTTATAGGTATAGGCATGGGTGCAGTACCGGTGTTCGCAGAAGTTGGCATTAGTTTTTGGGATAGCTCAAGGTAGAGTTTTGAAGCTTTTACATCTATTCGTTTTGCCTGTAATTGCGGCGTGCCTGCTTGGTGATACCATAGTGTAAAGCTGGAGAGATCCACGTTATTGGCGTCTGCCATCGCCGTAATAAAATCATCACAGGTCACAGCCTGACCATCATGGCGAGAAAAATATAAATTCATACCCGCACGAAAGCCTTTGGCACCCAGCTTTGCATGCATCATACGAATAACCTCTGCCCCTTTTTCATAGACTGTGGGTGTGTAAAAATTATTAATCTCGCTATAACTTTCAGGACGAATAGGATGAGCAGTCGGGCTAGCATCTTCGGTAAATTGAATAGCTCGCAAGGTGGCCACATCTTCTGCACGCTTGACTGCCTTATCATGCATATCTGCGCTAAAGCACTGGTCACGGAATACCGTAAGCCCTTCTTTCAGCGTTAACTGAAACCAGTCACGACAGGTCACCCGGTTTCCTGTCCAGTTATGAAAATATTCATGCGCGATAATGGCTTCGACACGGTCCAGATCATTATCCGTTGCAGTCTGTGCATCCGCCAGCACGAATTTACTATTAAAAATGTTCAGACCTTTATTTTCCATAGCACCCATATTGAAATGGCTAACTGCAACAATTTGGAACAAATTTAAATCATATTCCAGCCCATAAACTTCCTCATCCCAAGCCATTGCTCGTTTTAAGCTATCCATTGCATGCTGTGTTAAGCCTATGTTGCCCTTTTCAACGTAAATATGCAGGTTCACAACTCGGCCAGACGCAGTAGTAAACTGGTCTTTGGCACAATCCAGGTCGCCAGCGACCAGCGCAAATAAATAAGCAGGCTTTTTATGCGGGTCATGCCAGAGGGCAAAATGACGACCAGTGTCAAGCTGACCTTCCTTAATTAAATTTCCATTGCTTAAAAGATTTACAAACGAGTTGTCTGCTTCAATACGAACCGTGAATACGCTCATTACATCGGGGCGGTCTGGATAAAAACAAATCCGGCGAAACCCTTCAGGCTCGCACTGGGTACACAGCATACCGTTAGAGGCATATAGACCTTCGAGCGCCGTATTCTCATATGGGTTATGCGCAGAAGTGACCGTGATTTCATGCTGCCCTGTAAGGCCCGTAATGGTTAACTTGCCATGGACATGCTGGTACCGGATGGGTGGTAATTGCACGCCGTCAACGTTTACCGATATCAGCTCTTGAGCTTCCCCATTCAAGACCATGCTATCTGCCATCGCAGCGTCTGGGTTAGGGCTGATATCAAGAGTTACGGAAACAACAGCTCTGTTATCAAACAGATGGATGTCTAGATTTGTGGTATGCAGAATCCAACTAAATGGAGTGTAATCTTCGCGGTAAATAACCGCAGGGGTTTGCCTAGCTTCCATCGCGCGAAGTGGTATAAGCAAGGTTGCAGTGTTTAGCGCAATAGGGTTTGCCCGGTACAATCGATTTGCCACAGAAGCTAAACTCTATCGTCTTTGGATCGCCGGTTGGCCATACGCATTTCGAGCGCGACCATTGAATGCCCCGCAGAGCAAGGCGCAAGGGCAATTCTTTTGGCTTTGAAGGCGAAACAGCTTCTTTAGGCTTTCGCGCTATTGGAGATTGACGTTTGCGTAAGTTCAAGCGATGAGCCTTACCAGCAACCGCATTACGGGTAACACCCAAACGCTCCCCTATTTGTGAAATAGACAGACCTTCGTCCCAATAAGCGCGCAACATTTCAAGGCGCTCTTCTGTCCAGCTTGTTTCTTCAGCCATACGTTAATCCAATCTGCAAAAATACTAACCTACACAATTTAATCTGGTCTGCGCTAACTTTCAATAACTGAACCCCATGGAAACCTGCTAGCACGCCTCAAAGGCGCCAATAAATTCTCCAATCAGCTGCATTTGATAATCTAGCATATGCCGACCCAAATGCACATTCAGCCCGCGCTCCTCCGCAGCTTCAATAAGCTCCGTACGTTCAGGGACCATTATGATATCACATACCAAACAATCCGCAGACAGGCTATGCACATCAAAAGGCATAGCATCTTCTTTTTGTAAACCAAGCGGTGTAGCGTTTATAACCATATCATAGCTAGCAAAATCTACTTCTGCGCGCGCTATGCTTTGAGCAGGCGCATTTGGCACAATTTTCTTTGCCAGGCGCACCGCCTTTTCAGCATTCGCAGGTGAACGGTTGGTTATATCAATTTGCGCTAAATCACAACGAGACAACGCCAATACTATTGCACGCGCTGCCCCGCCCGCACCTACCAACAAGGCTCTTTTACCTGTGAAGACTTCATCCTTGGGCGCATTAAAAGGGTTTTCTCCCCGCAAACCAGCAACAAATCCCTCCCCGTCAAAATTATCACCGATTAGACGCCTATCAGCCGAAAAAACCACTGCATTAACCGCCTCTGCTGCTTGAGCGCCAGCACCCAGCTCATCACAGAGCGCGGCAAGCGGCATCTTATGAGGAATAGTAACGGCAGCCCCCTTGAAATTGGTAAGGGCGCGCAAGCCTTCCACATAGGCAGCCAACCCTTCAGTTGGAACGCTCATTGCAACCATCACCTTATCAAGATTTTGTTTTTGAAAAATGGAATTAAAAATCATCGGTGCACGCACATGGCCAGCTGGATAAGCCATACAACCAAAAAGAGTGGTTTTGCCGGTGATTTTTGAGTGGGTTGAAACCGTCATTTTTTGTGCCTCATAAACTAAATCTTATGAATCTAGTAGTTTTTTTACCGAAGCCGTTTTCTTGCCATGATGTGGTCAGAAACCTGCCTAATTTGCCTGTTGTATTGCAAATTGTGAAGAAAAAAATTTTGCGGACCTGAAGATACCCGCAAAATCAATCTAGGAAATTGATTAAGCATCTTTATCCAGCAAATCTATTTCGCCAACATTTTTAAAAAGAAGTAAGCCTTAAAGGAGAGTTGAAATGAAAGTAAAATATTACTGGTTGATTGCCCTAACAAGTACATTAAGTGTGATAACTGTAAGCGGCTTTGCAAACATAAATCAAAATAAAGAAAAAACAGGTGAAAACACTAAATCTAAAATGCACTTGACAGAGCAAAAACAAAAACAAACTGGGCATAAACACCGTCATGGGTTTAAGGCCCTGTTTCAAGCTATTGACAGCAATCAAGACAGGCAGATTTCAATAGCGGAAGTGAATGAAATGCTGAAATTTCGATTTTCTGGGCTGGATTCAGACGGAAATGGCCAAATCAGTTTAGACGAATTTTCTAATCGTCATCTTAGCATGTTTAGCGCCATAGATAAGGACGGTAATGGTCTTATAACCCGCGATGAGATGAAGGAGCATCGCCACGAAAAACACCGCTCCTAATCCAATGTTTACCTAATTGCGATTAACATCATTAATAATTCTGGCAACTGGCTTTTTAGCGCCCTTATTTGCGGTGGTTTTTCCACCCCCTCGCATCTTTTAGAGCGTAGCCATTGCCAAAACCCTTCAACTCTAGCAAACATCAAAATTCATTGACAAAAACTTATTATCTTTTTGGGACTAGTCGTCTTTCTGGAATTCTAGCGAGGCAGAGTTGATACAATATCGTAAGCCGCCTGCATCTACTGGCCCATCATTAAACAGATGCCCCAAATGCGCCTCACATTGCGCGCAATGAACTTCGGTGCGTACCATAAAAAAGCTTCGATCTGACTTTTGCCCAACATTTTCTTGAAAAGACGGTGATGTAAATGAAGGCCAACCTGTGCCAGAATCGAATTTATTATCGCTATGAAATAGCTCTGCACCACAACAAATACAAACATATGCGCCAGTCTGATGATTATCATGATATTTTCCAGTAAAGGCACGTTCGGTTGCATGTTTCCGCGTAACCTGAAATTGCTCATCACTTAGCTGGGCACGCCATTCTTCATCTGATTTAAAAATTTTTGAGCTCATATCACTTCCTTTTTAGGTTTCATGGTCTCCCAGATTTTTTGCAATGTGGCGGGCATATCGATATGCACAACGCCTAATGCATCGCAAAGCGCCGATATTACCGCAGGCGGTGCGCCTATGGCACCTGCCTCGCCAACACCCTTAACGCCTAGCACATTATTTTGGCAAACTGTGCTCCTTGTGGAAACAGAAAAAGACGGCAGATGGTCTGCACGCGGTAATGTATAATCCATTAACGACCCAGCTAAAAGCTGGCCGTCCGGGTCAAAGGCCACATGCTCATATAAAGCTTGTCCAACTCCTTGGGCAATACCGCCATGAATTTGGCCAGCAAAAGTCATCGGATTTATCACATTTCCGATATCATCCACTACTGTATAGCCAAGGATTTGCGGCTTTAAGGTTGCCATATCCACCTCTATCTCGACTATGTGGCAACCATAGGGGTAACTTGCCCCTTTAGTTGTATAAAGATGCTTTTGGTTTAGCGGATGCTCAGCTGGAGTGTTAAGCGCTAGTAACCCCACCAATTCTTCAATTTCGATAGAACGGTTACTGCCAGTAGCGCTAAACAACCCGCCAGCAAATTTAATGTCGCTTGGCGCCACCTCTAGTTGTTCTGCTGCGAAAGGCATAGCCTTTTCTGCTATCAAGTCTGCTGCCTGAGATAGGGTCGAGCCTAGTACAGCAGACATACGCGCACCGCCAGTGGTGCCGGCAGGCGTACGCAAGCTATCGCCCTGCACAATTTTAATTTTTTCGAAATCATAGCCCAGCTGATGTGAGAAAATCTGAGTTAATGTCGTTCGATGCGCTTGACCGTTGTCCTGCTGGGCCGCATAAATTACCGCTGTGCCATCAGCCTCAAACTCAATATCAACACCCGCACCGCCGCCGCCGCCGCATTGTTCTAAATACATAGCGAGTCCAATGCCGCGATATTTCCCTTTTGCATGTGCCGCGCTACGCCGGGCTTCAAACCCCTGCCAATCTGCCTTCTCCATTGCGTCCGCAAGTAGACCTGGCATATCCCCTGAATCGACAACCCCCCCTTCGACCATTGCATACGGGATTTGCTCTGCCTTAATAAGGTTTTCAATACGCACATCAACCCGGTCTAACTCCAGTTTAGACGCAACATGATCCATAAGTCGTTCTAGCAGATAATTGGCCTCTGGCCTGCCAGCTCCACGAAAGGCATCTACCGCTGGTGTGTTTGTGACAATGCCACGCACCTGCATACCAACATCTTGAATATCATAAGGGCCGGTTAAAGTTCGGCATGCAGACAGGGTCGGAATATAGCAAGAGAAGTTAGATAGCCATGAGCCCATATTGGCGTGTACACGAACATCAAGCGCTAATATTCGCCCCCTATCATCAACGGCCGCGCGCGCAACCGAACGGTTATCGCGGCCATGCAAATCAGATAAAAACGCATCAGACCTTTCCTGTTGCCAGCGCACAAGGCTTTGCGTAACCTTTGCTGCCCATGCAATGCAAAGCTGTTCAGGATGCAGAAAAATTTTGTAGCCGAAACCGCCGCCAACATCCCCAGTTAGGACCTGCAACTGCTCATCTTTATAGCCAAGCGCAGTGGCAATCTGACCCGCTAGACCAACTGGCCCTTGACTAGGTAGCCACAACCGTAGCCCTCCTATTTCCTCAGAAGGCATCGCAACAACTGGTCGTGTTTCCATCGCATTTGGCATCACCCGACTATTAATCACGTCTATTTCAACCAGCGTTGCACCGTTTGATAGGGCAGCATCTAACTTGGCACGCGCATTATTAATATCCCCAGCTTCCCAGTCAAAAACGATGTTATTTAAATATTCATCATAAAGTTGCGGGGCTCCGGGGCGCATTGCATCATACACATCTGTAACCGCATCAAGAGGGTCATAATCCACTTGAATTAGGTCAAGCGCATCCATGGCTTGCTGGCGCGTTTCCGCGACAACCATCGCAACAAGATCGCCAGCATGGCGTACCCTTCTTCGTGCCATTGGCGGCTTTGTAGTGCGCTGAACTTGACTACCATCACGGTTTTCTGGATAAAAATTGCAATTGATTTCACCAACATTATCCGCATCCAAATCTGCCTGGCTTGCCGCCAAAACCACCCCCTTAGCACTACGCGCCATGCTAATGTCTAGATGGGTGATAATCGCATGAGCAAATGGCGCACGTAGAAAAGCTACCGCATGCCCCTTTCCCGGCATTTGGTCATCTGTAAATGCACCTTTACCCGTAAGAAGATCCTGATCTTCCAGGCGTTTAACAGTCTGACCAATTCCAAACTTCATTTTTTACTCCACTTATCTGTTAGTAGTGAATTCAGTTTAACGAAAGGATTAGTTATTCTGCCCCACGTTATTTACTTACATGGTTCAAGGTTTGTTTCAACTCTGTATCACGATATTCTTGGTAAATTTTCTTAATCTGTAAAATCTGAAAAAGCAGCATGTATCCTCCAGCAAGTAGTGATAATACACAAACTGCCAAATACCCACGCAAAGATCCCAAACCATGCGGGAAATAAAAGCATCAATGTAAAGACAGCGATGGTTTCTGTCCCTTCGGTCAGCCCACCAAGATAAAAAAAACTTTTTTTATTTAGTGGCCTCTTCGCTTCTTCGCCGCGCAACACATCAGAGTTTTTGGCTTCTAAAATGGCATAAGCAAGGAAACTACTGCCTGTGCCAACAAAGCTTAACATCAAAAATCCAGCGGCTATTGCATGTTCAGAAGAAAAAATAACAAATGAAAACGGCACCAATGCATAGAAAATAAAATCACACACAATATCGAGATAGCCACCAAAATCACTTGAGCCCTGTCTCCGGGCAACTGCTCCATCTAACCCATCACAAAGTCGGTTCAATAACAGGCAGATGAGCGCCACCAGAAAAAGGCCCATAGAGACAAAAACAGCACAAAATATGCCCAGTACAAACCCCAAAATTGTTAACCTGTTCGCAGTAAGTCCAGCAACGATACAGCCGCCTGCCAACCAGTTAAGTGGAGGATCAATTATAGGACGAAGAGACGCATCAAACAAAAAGTGGCTCCGGCAGGTAGACTATGTTTATAGTTCCAACTTATTTTAGATCTCTTTTTTAGCAATGATAGTCTCCCCGGCTAGACAGCGCTGACCGGAATAAATGTTGAGCCTATAGGAGGCTGGAAAACTGATGTCAATTCTTGGACGCAAGAGCCCAAGCGCTATCGGCATTTCAGGGCTAACTTTCCGGCCTTCCTGCACACAGCTTTGCACCAAACGGCTAAGCGGCGCGCCATGATGAAAAACCGAGATTTTGTCTTCAGAAGAGACGTGATCCTCTGGAAGAAGCACTATTTCTTGACGGGCATTTTCTGATGGTGGCAGTACATCATCCGCAAAGCCAGTAAATTGGCCATCATACCAGATTATTTGGTCAATCTGGCCTGCTATCGGCGCATATATAATATGGCTGTTCAGCCAGTTGGCGCGAAAGCGAACAATGGTGCGTGAGGTTGATGTTTCCCGGTGCACCCACAAAATATGCCCATCAATAGGCGCGGCTATGTGCCCTGAGGGAAGCTTAGATAATGTGCGGCGGGGGTTATACAAAATAATATGCAGATAAATAAAACCAGAGAATCCCATCAATCCGGCTGGTAGATAAAGCGCGCATAAAATTACGGTAAGCCCCCCAGCAATAGCCAACAACGGCCAGCCGGGCTGTTGTTTGGGAATGTGAAAATAATTTGTGAACAGGTCCTTATACATATCCTGTTTTACCTATTTGGGTCCGGTTTAAGCAGTAAATATTACTCGTTTTCACCTTTCTGAGGAAGAGCAAAAACCTGCGCTGGGTAAATTAAATCCGGATTATTAATCTGGCGGGCATTGCGCTTTACGATATCCAGATAGCGGATACCACTCCCATAGGTGCGATAGGCAATGCGCCACAGCATATCACCTTTGCGAATAATGACCATTTCACTACCATCAAGCCCGATTTCCAACTGTACCAAATCCAACTCCACTTGTGAGGTAAGCACAATACTACCATCTAAGTCTAAGAGATTTGTTTGAATAAGCGCTCTCCCCTTTTTCGGGTCTGGGACAGAAACCAAAGCGGACCAGTCGCCAGCCTCATCCCCATCCTCCTGAAAGGTTATGTCCCTGAAGATATTTCCGGAAAAACTACCTGAAACGCCAACGCCGCCATTTGAGCGCCCCTTTATACGTAACTGATTATTATCGCTCCAGCTTAGCGTACCAATCGCAATTTCAGGCGGCATCACTAAAATAGCGGTCACCTCTTTCTGCGCTAAAACTTCGCCATTAACAGCTTTGGTGTGGCCCGTATTTTCTCTGATGGCATTTCCTCCGCCGGCATCCGCCACGTCTAGCATCTCTGGCGCAGACAAGATTTCTGTTACAGCATCGTCTGTCATTGGCACTAGTGCGACCAACGGTTTTTGCCCCTCTTTATCTGCTAGCTCTATTAAAATGCCCCGCTCGGCACGAATTATCTGGCCATTTTCATCTGTCATTTCAGCGATAATTAGATGATTGCCCGGGCCTAGTATCGTATCTGGCACCGCCACCCACTCGCCATTTTTATTCGATAGAGTTCTAGAAAGTGGCTGAGCACCATCCAGTAGCCTTATTTCGGTCTGTCGCGGGGCTGTACCAGCAATAACAGCTGATCCATCTGGCCCAATACGCGCTACGTCAATCACTAATCGAGGCAGGCTTGAATCATCAGTCGTTTCGTGAGCTCTATTGCCTTTGGATTTTCCCATGCCCGCATTTGAAGTGGCTGGTTTGGTTTCTGCTGTCTGTTCAGGATCGGTAACACTTGCACCGTTTTGCGCAGAATTGTTTTTTAGGTCGCTTGTCGAATAAAAAAACCAAGCTACTGCAAGCGCTGCCAACCCGCCGCCACCAAATAACAAAAATCCGATAATCAGCCGCATTTTACTTGCCTCTCCCGCAACCTGTCACATATTTGCTCACTATAAATCTTATTAATATGCTAGCGATGAAAGTAAATTATGACAATCTTTTCACGCGCCTATCTATTAAACATGTCCAGCAGAGATAGACATAACTAGCCTGCGTGTTCTAGACTGCCCCCGATTAGCGCAAAATAAGAATAAACAACGGTCTGATTTTTGGATATGTCCAAAAAAATTAGATTTCACAAAAAAACAGAGGTTTTGAACAATATGAGACAGCTTTGTGTTTTTGCAGGCGCCGCCAAAGGTATTCACGACCAATATGAACTTCAGTCTGAAAAGCTAGGCAGTATGCTTGCGGCGCGGAATTTCAGCTTTATTTATGGCGGTGGCCGGACAGGATTGATGGGCGCGTTTGCGAGAGGCGCTACCAATGCAAACGGCCATGTTACCGGCATTATTCCACATTTCCTTGAATCTCTGGAGGTCGGTAATACCGATATTCAGAAATTGCTGATTGTTGACTCTATGCATGAACGTAAAGCAGCCATGTATAAGGATTCTGCAGGCTTTGTCGTGTTGCCGGGGGGTCTAGGCACCCTTGATGAATTCATGGAAGTCATGACATGGAAGCAGTTAGGTTTAATACAGGCCCCTGTCTTTGCGCTTAATATCGCTGGGTATTGGGAGCCTCTTCTAAACATGCTTGAACATGCAAGCAAACAAGGCTTTCTGCATAATCGGGGTATCATCAATTTCCATATCGGCAATGATCCAGATCATATAGTTGACCTTATCGACCAGCATCTTGGAAAAAACACTGCTTAAGCGTTGTCTTGGCCTTGCGAAAGAACGGCGAAACCATTACACAGGGGCGGAGGTAACTGAGAAATCATAGCATCAATTTTTTTTTAGGCATTTGTAGAAGATTCCAAATTTTTAAGCCAGTATCCGAAGGGGAAGCGTTATGGCTAAGATCAAAGTGAAAACACCTGTAGTTGAGATGGACGGCGATGAGATGACCCGCATCATCTGGCAAAAGATAAAAGACAAACTTATCCACCCATATCTTGATATTGATTTGAAATATTTTGACCTAGGCATCCAAGCCAGAGACAACACAGACGACCAAATTACTGTTGATGCGGCAAATGCTACTAAAGAACATGGGGTAGCTATCAAATGTGCGACCATCACCCCAGATGAAGAACGGGTAAAAGAATTTGATTTGAACAGGATGTATAAATCTCCCAATGGCACAATCCGCAATATTCTAGGCGGCACAGTCTTTCGCCAGCCTATCATTTGCAACAATGTACCGCGCTTGGTTCCGGGTTGGACCCAACCTATAGTAATTGGCCGCCACGCTTTTGGTGACCAATATCGGGCAACAGATATGAAGATTAACGGTCCAGGCACATTGACTATGACTTTCCAGCCAGCAGATGAAAGTAATGCAACCACCCATACCGTCTTTGATTTCCCAGATGGGGGTGTAGCGATGGCAATGTACAATTTGGACGAGTCTATTCGCGGGTTTGCGCGCGCTTGTATGAATTATGGTCTTGACCTGGGCTGGCCGGTGTATCTTTCGACTAAAAATACCATCATGAAAGTCTATGATGGCCGCTTTAAAGACCTATTTGACGAAATTTATGAAACTGAATATAAAGAAAAATTTGAATCTGCTGGCATCCTTTATGAGCATCGTTTAATCGATGATATGGTAGCCTGCGCGATGAAATGGGAAGGCGGTTTTGTTTGGGCTTGTAAAAACTATGATGGTGATGTGCAGTCTGACACGGTTGCGCAAGGATTTGGGTCACTGGGCCTAATGACCTCTGTTCTTATGACACCAGATGGTAAAACCATAGAAGCAGAAGCGGCGCATGGCACCGTTACCCGCCATTACCGCCAGCATCAGCAAGGCAAAGAAACCTCTACAAACCCGATCGCGTCTATTTTTGCTTGGACACGCGGACTAAGCTATCGTGCAAAATTTGATAACACACCTGAGGTTGCTGCATTTGCAGAACTATTAGAGCGTATTTGCATCAAAACTGTTGAAAATGGACAGATGACTAAGGATTTGGCTCTGCTTGTTGGTGATGACCAGCCGTATTTAACCACAGATAGCTTCTTGAATGCTCTGGACATTAATTTGCAAAATGCAATGACCAGCTAGCTTTTCTTAACCCTGTCATGAATGAAAGAAAAGCCAGCTTTTTATGGGCGGGTCTTTTGTTAAATACCTAATGCACGGCGCACAGTAGCTACAGCGGCATCCGCCTTATCAACATCAGGCCCGCCAGCCTGTGCCATATCGGGCCGGCCACCCCCGCCCTGGCCGCCAACCGCTAGAGATGCCAGCTTTACCAACTCCACTGCATTATAATCTTGTGTCAGTGCATCACTTACCGATACCACGATGGACACTTTACCCTCAAAAGTTGAAACCAGACAAATAATAAAAGGGTTTGCACCTTGGCGTAGACTATCTGCCATGGGCTTCAAATCACGTGGTGGCGTTTCGTCCAAAACCTTGCCTATAAAAGAAATATTACCGATATTTTCTACCTGATTTTCAGCGCCGCCCCCCTTAGCAAGCTTCTGCCGCAACGCGCTGATTTCTTTTTCCATACGCTTTCGGTCATCTAGTAATTGAGCGACGCGGCCGGTTACCTGCTCGGTCGGCGTTTTCAGCTGGTTTGCAATATCTGTAAGCATCGCATCGCGCGCTACAAGCCAATTCAGCCCACTTGAATGCGCACTTGCCTCAATCCGGCGGACCCCCCCTGCTACAGCACCTTCAGAAAGCACTTTTAAGAGGGCAATATCTCCAGTATGCTGGACATGAGTGCCGCCACATAATTCCACAGACCACGCCGCCTTTTGGCTTTCCGCGTCTACATCACCGCCCATAGAAACCACACGAACCTCGTCCCCATATTTTTCACCAAAAAGAGCAAGTGCTCCCTCCTTGGTGGCCTCATCAGGGGTCATAATACGCGTGTTTACCTCGCTATTTTGGCGAATGCGCGCATTTACAATTGCCTCCACCTCAGCGATTTCATGTGCATTCATCGCTTGCGGATGCGAGAAATCAAAGCGCAGTCGCTCCGGCGAGACTAGCGAGCCTTTCTGGGCGACATGCGCCCCCAAAACCTCTCGCAACGCCTCATGCAGAAGGTGCGTGGCGCTGTGATGGGCACGCAAACTCTCACGACGTTTTGCATCCACCTGTAAACTAACTGATTGATGCGGTGCAAGATTACCTTCATCTATCTCAATATGATGGATGAAAAGCCCAGCAGTCTTAGTAGTATTAATAATACGCCCATGACCATCTGCCCATGTCAATGAACCCGTATCGCCTACCTGACCTCCAGATTCTCCGTAAAATACAGTCTGGTTTGTGGCCATTTGCAACTTGTCGCCAGCCTTTGCGAGATTACAAATTTTATCGTCTTTAATCAGGGTTTCTACAACCGCCTCAGTAGATAGCCGTGTATATCCTAGAAACTCTGTTGGCCCCTTTTCATCCGCGAGTTCTAACAACAATCGGCTATCAGCCTTACTGCCAGACCCGGCCCAAGCTTGTCTTGCCACTTGCTTTTGCGCAGCCATCGCTGAATCAAACCCATCTGTATCCACAGACCAGCCATAGCCCCGCATAAAATCTTCGGTTAAATCTAATGGAAAGCCATAAGTATCATATAACTTAAAAGCGGTCTGGCCATCTAGCGTGCCAGAAGATGCCTTGCCTTCGATCTCGGCATTCAAGATTTTCAATCCTCTAGCCAGCGCATCTTTAAAGCGTGTTTCTTCTAGTTTTAATGTTTCCGCTATAAGAGGTTCTGCACGTTTTAGTTCCGCGTAATGGTCGCCCATCTCTTTTATTAAAGCCGGTACCAGCTTGTACATCACTGGGTCTGCACAGCCTAATTGATGCAAATGCCGCATTGCACGGCGCATGATACGACGCAAAACATATCCCCGCCCCTCATTTGATGGTAGTACCCCATCGGCAATCAAAAACCCAGCAGAGCGCAGGTGGTCAGCAACTACACGGTGTGAAACATTATGCGCACCATCAGGCTCTGTATCGGACACATCAGCAGAGGCTTCAATAAGCGCGCGCATTAAATCGATGTCATAATTATCATGCTTACCTTGCAAAACCGCTGCAATACGCTCCAAACCCATGCCAGTATCAATAGATGGACGCGGTAAGTTCAAGCGTTCTGTTTCGGTTTGCTCATATTGCATAAACACCAGATTCCAAATTTCAATAAAACGATCCCCGTCCTCATCTGGCGAGCCGGGCGGGCCACCGTGAATATGGTCGCCATGGTCATAGAAAATTTCAGAGCAAGGCCCACACGGCCCGGTATTGCCCATTGACCAAAAATTATCCGAAGTAGAAATACGGATAATGCGGTCATCACTCAGCCCAGCAATACGGCGCCAAAGCCTCGCAGCTTCCTCGTCGTCAGAATAAACAGTGACAAGCAACCTATCTTTGTCTAGACCAAAATCACCAGTTATAAGCTCCCATGCTTGTTCAATCGCAACATCCTTGAAGTAATCACCAAAACTAAAATTACCAAGCATTTCAAAAAAGGTATGATGGCGGGCTGTATAGCCCACGTTTTCAAGATCATTATGTTTGCCACCTGCGCGGACACATTTTTGTGAGGTAGAGGCACGAAAATAACGGCGTTTTTCGAGGCCAGTAAATACATTTTTAAACTGCACCATACCAGAATTTGCAAACATCAAGGTAGGATCATTTTGCGGCACTAGCGGACTAGATGCTACAATTTCGTGACTGCGCTTTTCAAAAAAATTCAGGAATTGGCTACGAATATCGCTGACACTATTAGACATGAAAGTCCCTTATTTTGAAAATATACTGCATTAACGTAGCAAAACGTGCATAAAACGCCTCAAGAAATAACCTATATTGTTAGCCTGAACAAGGCTCCTTTGTCCAGATAATGCGCAGGAAAGAGCAAAAGAAAAAACAAGCTAAAAAACACAGGCAATCGAGCCTGATGTAGGTATGTGTTGGAAATAAAAAGACCAGACGGAATTTTAAATATCCCGTCTGGTTATCGATAAGATACATAACTGATTTACAATGCTTAATCTGCGCTGTCGTCATCTCCACCGACATTTTCATCCATCATCTTTTCTTGAACAAGCCCAGCATTTTGGCGAATAGAAGCTTCAAGCTCATTTGCCATATCAGGGTTTTCACGCAAGAAATTTTTAGCATTCTCACGACCCTGCCCTATACGTTGCTCCCCATAAGAGAACCAAGAGCCTGATTTTTCGACCAAACCTGCCGCAACACCTAAATCCAAAAGCTCGCCAAGTTTGGAGATACCCTCCCCATACATAATATCAAACTCAACCATTCGAAACGGGGCGGCAACTTTATTTTTCACCACTTTAACGCGAGTTTGGTTGCCAACCACATCATCCTTGTCCTTAATCGCACCAATGCGGCGAATATCCAAACGAACAGAAGCATAGAATTTCAGAGCATTGCCGCCAGTTGTCGTTTCTGGATTACCAAACATCACACCAATTTTTAAGCGAATTTGATTAATAAAGATAACCAAACAGTTAGAACGTGCAATCGAAGAGGTTAGCTTACGCAAAGCTTGAGACATCAACCTGGCATGAAGGCCGACATGATGGTCCCCCATCTCCCCTTCTAGTTCAGCACGCGGTACCAGTGCGGCAACCGAATCAACAACCAGCACATCAATCGCCCCAGAGCGCACCAGCGTATCAGCAATTTCCAATGCTTGTTCGCCAGCATCTGGTTGCGAGATGAGCAACTCATCCAAATTGACACCCAATTTACGTGCATAAATCGGGTCAAGGGCATGTTCGGCATCCACAAATGCACAATTTCCACCTTTTGCCTGCGCTTCAGCAACAGCATGCAACGCTAACGTTGTTTTACCAGATGATTCGGGCCCGTAAATTTCTACAATACGTCCCTTTGGAAAGCCTCCTATGCCTAGCGCAATATCCAATCCAAGTGAGCCGGTAGATATGGCTTGAATATCAACCACGCTATCACGTTGGCCAAGCTTCATAACAGAGCCTTTACCAAAGGCCTTTTCAATCTGACCAATTGCGGCATCTAGCGCTTTGCTCTTATCATTTTCGTTCATTTTAAAATCCACGAGTTCCGCTGACATTTCAAGAAACCTCCATGTTGCATAGTATGAACCGCCTGTCCATGAATGGTTGCGGCTTAAAATTTATTTTAGATATTATTTATCTGCCAATTTTCATTTAAACTTATATAAATGATATTATGTTCTATATTTGTTCTTTTTTCAACTATATATTCTTCTTTTGTTCTTTTTTAGAATTTTATTGTTATTATTCAAAGTGACATTCAAAAAAATATTTATTTTTGGATTTCGTTATTTCCAAACCGTTCGCTTGCTCTTTCCCAGAACCTTTCTTGATAAAAGATAAGAAAATGGTCAGGAAAAAATGCGAGCCAAGAACCTTCATTTTTTCATATTATTTTGAAAAAGCCGCTTTAAAGAAAGGGTATACAAAACAAAGTTCAAACAATTACCCCAAAAAGAAAAAACTGCCTAAAAATAGTTAGTCCAACTAATCTAAATCCTAGATTACCTTCAGTGGAATCCTACTGTAGAGGCTCTTCGCTAATCATCGCGATGAACTCGTTCCATCTTTTCGTGCTGTTCTTGAGCTTGCAGGCTAAGCGAGGCGATCGGGCGAGCTTCTAGCCGTGCAAGGCTTATTGGCTCATCAGTTTCAACACAGTAGCCAAAGCTGTTATCTTCGATACGCCGAAGTGCGTCTTCGATTTTTTGCAGCAATTTGCGCTCACGGTCGCGGGTTCTCAGGTCCAGTGCAGCATTACTTTCAATTTGTGCTCGGTCCATCTGGTCTGGTTTATGCAAACTCTCTGTGGATAGATTAGCAATCGTTTGATTGGCCTCATCTAAAAGCTCTGCGCGCCAACGCATCAATTTTTGGCGAAAATATTCCCGCTGAAAATCATTCATAAATTCTTCATTTGCAGATGGCTGATAGCCTTCTGGTAAACTCGCAATAGGTGTATCTATAATTTTTGATGCAACGGAATTCATCATTAACATCCTTCATAAAACTGTACTTCAATCTGTTTCATCTCGGTCCGTGTATTTTTGAAAAAAATCTTTCTATTCACCTATTTTTCCAAATTAAATACCAAACCCAACATCACAAAATCCCTGTTAAAGGTTCCTACTAGAAAATTTTTGCTAGTTTATTCATAAAATTAAAAATGTGTTACTTTAATTTTTAACTGCTTTCAACCCCAAATTGTGCATCATGAAAAGATAAATATTAATAAGATTTTTCATATACTTAAAATAACTCTCGTTGAAAAATTGAAAAAGTTAAACCTTTCCGATCACGCGTTTGTGATTTACTTTCAACCCTTATTTTTTAAAACAGCCACCAAAACGTTTTGTAAGCTAGTCGCCTATTGGTTTTTTTATGATACAAAATGCTTCCACCCCAATTGCTTGGGCTTAGCCTTTTTCTTATCTGCGTGTTACTTTGCTTATTGAGGACGCTTTCTGATAGATTAAAATAAAGAGCGGAGCTTATCGATTAGAGGATGAGAGGACCTGAAGGGATGGTACATGAATTTAGCGTGGGAGATTTTGTGCGCCATCCCGCAGAGCCAGAATGGGGACAAGGGCAAATACAGTCAATTATTGGTAACCGTATCACCGTAAATTTCGAACATATCGGTAAAACCATCATTCTTGCAGACAAGATAGAGCTTACACCTGTCGCGGATGAGACAAATGTTGCCCCTAACCAGTTATAGCTCACTGATTAATAGCGGCAAATTATGAATGTAAAAAGTACCGTCGAAAGAAATGAAGAATTTAATAAAAGGTGCACTATGCCAGAAGCGCAGATAGGTAAAAAAACTGGGGGCAGGAAAGGACGGTTTAAGCCAAAGGGACGTCAAATTGATCCTGTTGCAGTAGAGCAAATGTGCAAATTGTTTGGCAACACCCCGCCGCGACGGGACCACCTTATCGAAGCTTTACACAAAATAAATGACCTTTATCACCATTTAAGCGCCACTCATCTAGCAGCATTAGCGCATCTGATGCGCCTTCCGATGGCAGAAATATGGGAAGTGGCTAGCTTTTATGACCATTTCACGCTTGTTAAAGAAGGTGAACAAGCGCCGCCTGCCCGCACTATTCGTGTTTGTACATCCCTAACCTGCATGATGGCGGGCGCAAGAGCATTGCTGGTAGAAGCAACCCAACTCGCAAGTGACGACATGCAGATTGTAACTGCCCCATGTCTCGGAGCCTGCGATAGGGCACCTGCGGTAGCAGATGGTCATGCTCTTATAGAAAGGAATAATCTAGCTGGTATTAAAGCGGCAACAAAAGTTTCTGCTCGTTCTGCTAGCCTCAGTAAACATATCGATTTTGATGCCTACCGCGATGCCGGAGGGTATAAACTGGTAATGGACTTGCAATCTGGCACTGCTGATAAAAACGCATTGATGGCAGAGTTAGGGGCTGCGCAATTGCGTGGGTTAGGCGGTGCTGGTTTTCCTACCGGCCGCAAATGGCAGATCGTAGCCAGTTATGATGGGCCGCGTTTAATGGCCGTTAATGGCGATGAGGGCGAGCCAGGCACTTTTAAAGACAGGCTGTATCTGAGCACTGACCCGCACCGGATGATTGAAGGCATTTTAATAGCTGGCCATCTGGTTGGCATTGATAAGGCATATCTTTATATCCGTGATGAATATCCAGAAATAATCGCGATGTTATATCAGGAAGTGGAAAAGGTTGAACAATCCGGGCTTGCCAGCCATATGGCACTAGAAATTCGGCGCGGGGCTGGAGCCTATATTTGCGGTGAAGAATCGGCAATGATTGAGAGTATTGAAGGCAAACGCGGCCTGCCGCGTCATCGCCCTCCCTATGTTGCAGAAAATGGGCTGTTTGGTCGTCCTACCTTGGTCAATAATGTTGAGACCCTATTTTGGGTACGCGATATTTTAGAGCAAGGGGCAAATTGGTATAACCAGCAAGGTAAGCCAGATCATCCCGGTTTTCGCAGCTATTCGGTATCAGGGCGAGTTGCAAAGCCAGGCGTTATTAGGGCCGCAGCGGGGAGCAGTGTCGCCGAACTTATTGAAGCCTGTGGCGGTATGGCAGAGGGGCATCAGTTAAAGGCCTATTTGCCCGGCGGCGCATCTGGCGGCATACTACCCGCGTCCAAATCTGATATCCCTCTAGATTTTGGTGGCGCGCTCGCAGATGAGGGATGTTTTGTTGGCTCACATGCGGTTATTGTTTTGTCTGACCAGGATGATATGTGGCAAGCAGCATTGAACTTAATGCAATTTTTCAAACATGAATCCTGTGGTCAGTGCACACCTTGTCGTTCTGGAACAGAAAAAGCAGTAATGCTAATGGAAACAAAAGCACCTGATACCACTTTATTAAAAGAGCTGTCCCAAACTATGGCAGATGCAAGTATTTGCGGGCTAGGTCAAGCCGCTTCTAACCCACTGTTAAGCGTGATGAAGCATTTTCCAGAAGATATTCCAAGCATAGGAAAAAAGATGCAAGGCTCAGCCGGTTCGGATTAGGGGTTTTCAAAAAAATGGACGATCTAGATAAAAACACCGCCTTTACCCTGGAACTTGATGGGCAGGAAATACTCGCCACTTCTGCGGACACACTCTGGCAGCTTGCAAAGCGTCATGGCGTCGATATCCCTCATCTTTGCTACAAAGATGACAAAAATTATCGCGAGGATGGAAATTGCCGCGCTTGCATGGTTGAAATTGAAGGTGAGCGGGTTTTAACTGCCTCCTGCCAGCGGAAAGCTGCCGCTGGCATGAAGGTGAGTACCCAGAGCGAACGAGCAGAAAAATCCCGAAAAATGGTAATGGAACTCTTGCTATCGGACCAGCCTGCGCGAAGTGATGCGCATGACCCGGACTCGCACCTTTGGCATTATGCAGATAAACAAGATATTCGGACCAGCCGATTTAGGGGCAAAAACAAACCGGCCGCGGATATCAGCCATCCAGCGATTGCGGTCAATATGGATGCGTGTATTCAATGTAATCTATGTGTGCGTGCCTGCCGTGAAGTTCAAGTGAATGATGTCATTGGCCTTGCTGGTCGGGGTGCTAATGCGCGTGTTATCTTTGATTTTGATGATGATATGGGTGCATCTACTTGCGTAGGGTGCGGCGAATGCGTACAAGCCTGCCCGACGGGTGCGCTAATGCCTAAAACAATATTGTCAGAAGACCAAAAGCTAGCCATTTCACCAGATAAACAAATTGATTCGGTTTGTCCTTATTGCGGGGTAGGATGCCAGCTAACTTTCAATGTCAAAGAGGATAAAATTGTTTCTGTAAATGGCCGGGGCGGCCCCGCAAATAACGGCCGGCTTTGCGTAAAAGGCCGATATGGCTTTGATTACATCCATAATCCCGAACGTCTGACCCAGCCTCTTATCCGACGGGAGGATGTTCCAAAGTTCGCTTCCCTCCCTTTTGATGCGGCCACCCCCCAAACACACTTCCGGCCAGCAAGCTGGGAAGAAGCGTTAGAGGTAGCTGCAAAAGGGTTTATTAATATCAAAGATCGCGATGGTGCCTCTGCATTGGCGGGCTTTGGCTCTGCTAAAGGCACAAATGAAGAAGCATATCTGGTACAAAAGCTGGTACGCACGAGTTTTGGAACTAATAATGTTGATCATTGCACTCGGCTTTGTCATGCCTCTTCTGTTGCAGCTTTGCTCGAAAATATTGGCTCTGGCGCGGTTACAGCTTCTTTTTCTCAATGCCTAAATTCTGATGCGATTATCGTTATTGGTGCTAATCCTACGGTTAATCATCCAGTTGCAGCTACCTATATCAAAAACGCCGCAAAGGCCGGAGCTAAACTTTTTGTGATGGATCCGCGCGGTCAAGCGCTAGACCGGTATGCTAAGGCCTCTCTTAACTTTGTACCGGGTAGTGATGTAGCCCTTCTGAATGGTATGTTGCACACAATCATTCAAGAGCAAATCTATGATAAAGCCTATGTTGAAGCCCACACAGAAGGCTTTGACGCCCTCGTTGAGCAGACCAAGGCCACCAGTCCAGAAAAGATGGCCCTTATTTGTGGGATTGAGGCGGGGACCATACGGTCTGTTGCCCGGCAGTTTGCTGCTGCTAAAGCTGGTATAATTTTCTGGGGTATGGGCGTATCCCAGCATACACACGGCACCGATAATGCGCGCTGTCTGATATCGTTAGCTTTGCTAACAGGTAATGTTGGCAAACCGGGAGCAGGTTTGCATCCCTTGCGCGGTCAGAACAATGTACAAGGCGCGTCAGATGCGGGCCTTATCCCCATGTTTTTCCCTGATTACAGGCCTGTGGAAGATTGGGGCGTCCGTAACAAATATGAAAATCTCTGGGGCGTTGAGCTAGATACAAAAAAAGGACTCACAGTAGTTGAAATTGCAGATGCCGCCTATGAAGGGAACATTAAAGGTATTTATGTTATGGGAGAAAACCCAGTTATGTCTGACCCTGACCAAGCGCATGCAAGAGAGGGGTTTGCACGCCTGGAGCATCTTGTAGTTCAAGATATTTTTATGACCGAAACAGCAGCTTTTGCAGATGTGATCCTGCCAGCTTCTGCTTTCCCTGAAAAAACTGGCACTGTAACCAATACGGACCGCCGTGTGCAGATGGGTCGGATTGCCGTGTCAACTCCGGGTGATGCACGTCAGGATTGGTGGATAATTCAGGAATTGGCAAACCGTATGGGGCAAAGCTGGAACTATAAAAGCCCGAAAGATATTTTTAATGAAATGCGCCTTGTTATGCCATCCCTAACTGGAATTACATGGCAGCGTTTAGAGACAGAAGATGCTGTCACCTACCCTTGCGTAGATGAGCAAAGCGCTGGTGCAGATGTTATCTTCTCTGATGCTTTTCCTACAGCTAGCGGACGCGGACGAATGACACCGGCCTCTGTGTTGCCACCAGATGAAGTCCCAGATGATGCCTTCCCGTTGGTATTGTCCACAGGCAGGCTACTGGAACATTGGCATACGGGCTCTATGACTAGACGGGCGCATGTATTGGATGCTTTAGAGCCTGAAGCCGAAGTACATATTAGCCCTGAAGATATGTCTGATTTAGCGATTATGCCCGGGCAAACCGTAGCGGTAGAAACTCGGCGCGGAAAAATTGAACTTTTTGCGCGTATTGACCCAAATTTGCCAAAAGGGATGATTTTTGTCCCTTTTTGTTTTACCGAAGCGCCTGCCAATATGCTTACCAACCCAGCGCTTGACCCTTATGGCAAAATACCTGAGCTTAAGTTTGCAGCAGCGAGGCTCAAAATTCTGGCAGATACAGTGGCAGCGGAATAGCCCTTTATGCCTTCAAACATCCTAATTGTCGCACCCCGGTATCTGTTATTGATGCTAGATACCAAAGCGTCTACAATCTGATATAAGGGTTAAGCGGCTTATTGCGAGCGGTATTGCGATCGCACACAAGCTGATAGTAGGGCAGTCAGTTGGATTATCAAACTCTATTAAAAGAAAAAGTTGGTCAACTTAAAGACGAAAACAGGTATCGGCATTTTGTTGAACTTGAACGTCTTACGGGACGCCATCCCTACGCTTTATGGAATCACCCATTAGGTGCTAGGGAAGTTATCATCTGGTGTTCAAACGACTATCTTGGGATGGGCCAAAGCGAACACGCAATCAAAGCAATGCGTGACGCGGTAAGTGCACATGGCACAGGAGCTGGCGGAACGCGGAATATTTCAGGCACTAGCGCGTCTATCGTTGCGCTTGAGGGTGAACTGGCAAGCCTTCATGCTAAAGAAAGGGCGTTAGTATTTACTTCTGGCTATGTAGCTAATGAAGCCTCTATTAGCGCGCTTATCAGCTTGCTAGATAATCCCATTATACTATCTGATTCAATGAACCACGCGTCGATAATATCAGGAATTAAATATGGCCGCGCGGAAAAGATAATCTTCCGCCATAATGATACCGCGCATTTGGAAGAATTGCTGAAATCTCTTCCTAAAGATCGGCATAAGATTATTATCTTTGAATCCGTTTATTCCATGGATGGTGACGTCTCTCCTATTAGCGATATTGTAGCCCTAGCCAAAAAATATAATGCCATGACTTATTTAGACGAAGTTCATGCTGTGGGCATGTATGGCGCAGAGGGTGGTGGTATCGCCCAGCGCGATGGCATTGAGCATGAAATAGATATCATTCAAGGCACGCTAGGCAAAGCCTTCGGCGCGATGGGAGGCTATATTGCTGGCAGTGATGCCCTTTGCGACGCTGTGCGTGGCTATGGTTCTGGTTTTATTTTCACAACGGCGATGCCGCCTGCATTAGCCGAGGGTGCCCTTGCTTCTATCCGCTATTTGCGTAGCTCGAATGAGGAACGCAAAAAACAGCAACAACAGGCAAGCTATCTTAAAGAAAGACTGTTAGAGCGTAGCCTTCCAGCGATGAACAGCACAACACATATTGTGCCCGTAATGGTCGCAGATGCTATGAAAACATCAGAGATTAGCTGGACGTTATTGCAAGACCATAATCTGTATATACAACCCATTAACTACCCAACAGTGCCACGCGGTACGGAACGACTGCGTATTACACCGGGCCCGCTACATACCAGGCAGATGATAGATAATCTTGTCGATTGTTTGGATATCGTATTTCGGCAAGTTCAGCCGCCAGCCTACCAGCCAGATTTTCCCCCGATTAATCGCTTAACAGGCTAGACCTAGCTGTATGTCCACCTATATCAAAATCAGATAGATTTGATCTATGTTTTTGGACAGAATTCGACTTTTCAAGGGTTAATTCCACGATGAGCGTAAAGCAACTTCCAGGAGACCATCCAAATTGGCCCTCACATGCCAAAACAGGCCTGTTATTAGTAAATTTAGGCACACCAGATGCGACAGATAAAAAATCCATGCGGCGCTATCTAAAGCAATTTTTGTCCGATAGACGGGTTATTGAAGTTCCACGTCTGCTTTGGTGGTTAATTCTCAATCTGATTATCTTAAACATTCGCCCTAAACGCTCGGGTGCGGCTTATGATAAAATTTGGCTTAAAGATGACAAGGATGGCTCGCCTTTGCGCAAATATACGCGCCTCCAAGCCAAAATGTTGCAGTCTCATTATGGAGAGCGTGAGGATTTAATGGTGGATTGGGCCATGCGATATGGCCAGCCCTCTATTCCTGACCGGCTAGAAGTCATGAAGGCAGCGGGGTGTAATCGCTTTGTCATTATCCCGCTTTATCCGCAATATGCCGCCTCTACAACTGCCACGGTAAATGATGAGGTGTTTACGTGGGCGCTGAAACAACGCTGGCAACCAGCTATTCGTACTGCACCGCCTTGGCATGATCACCCAGCTTATATTGAGGCGTTGACGCGCTCGCTAGGGGAATATTTTAATGGGCGTGAGATGCCAGAACATCTGATGCTTTCTTTTCATGGCATTCCCTATCGCTATTTCGTGCAAGGGGATCCATATCATTGTCATTGCATGAAAACAGCGCGACTGGTGCGGGAGAGACTAAACTGGGAGAAAGATAAGTTTCATGTCTGTTTCCAGTCTCGTTTCGGCTCAGAGCCTTGGCTACAACCTTACACCGATAAAACATTAGAAAAATTAGGTAATGAAAAAGTCGCTTCTCTTGCGCTAATGGCACCCGGATTTTCAGCAGATTGTCTGGAAACTCTGGAAGAGCTAGCAATGGAAGGTCAGGAAAGCTTCCATGAGCATGGCGGCGGCCAATTTGATTATGTCCCTTGTCTAAATGCAAGTGAGCCGGGCATGGCGGTTATTCGGCAAATTGTTAATGAGAATTTATCTGGCTGGGTAAAATAATCTGCCGACCTCTAAGTTTCCCCACTTGATTAATCTCTATCCTTCGGCGCACTAATCTTGTCGGATTACTAAGCGGCAAAGATGCTTGACAGATCATTTCCTTTCCTAAAAAATGAACAAACGTTCATTTAATTATGAGAGGGGTAGAATGGTACGGCCCGCTGGCTTCAAAGGAGAGCAAACAAGACTACGTATTCTGGCGAGTAGCCTTGCGTTATTTGCGCGGTCGGGCTACGCGGCTGTTAGCATGCGGGAGATAGCGCTGGATGTCGGGGTTGGTGTAGGTGCGCTCTATAATCATTTTAACACCAAACAACATATTCTGATGGCGATAATGGAAGACCATATGCGCGCCCTGCTCAGCGCCTATTCCGCCAATACAAAAGCTCGTCAGGACGATGGGCAAACGCAGCTTGAAGCCTTTGTCAGGTTTCATATAAACTATCATATCGCCCTGCCAAATGAAGTGTTTTTATCCTATATGGAGCTACGGGCATTAGAGCCTAAAAATTTCAAGATTATTGAAGCGCTCCGCCGCAATTATGAAACCATCTTGAAAGATATCCTTACCCTTGGTGTGAAACAAAGGCAGATGGCATGTGAAGATATTCATGTGAGTGCGATGGCTATATTGGCTATGCTAACAGGCGTGACGAGTTGGTTTCGCCAGCAAGGCCGCTTAACCCGCCCTGAAATTGAAAATATTTATGTATCTCTCGTTATGCGTTCGGTTGCAGCTCCTATGGCCGACCAGGTAGCGAGCCAGAATCAAGATCAGAATAGTAATCACTCTCGGAAAATAGTGCCTATCAAAGGAAAACAAGCTCATGTTTGATAAAGAAATGAACTTCAATCTAGGTGAAGAGATAGATGCACTTCGGGATATGGTGCGCAGGTTTGCCAGAGATGAAATAGCCCCGCGTGCAAATGACATTGATAAAAGCAATGAATTTCCATCTGATCTGTGGGAAAAAATGGGGCATCTTGGATTACATGGAATAACCGTACCACAAGATGAAGGCGGGGCAGGCATGGGGTATTTAGCCCATTGTGTCGCTATTGAAGAAATTAGCCGCGCGTC
>MDTG01064033.1_pt1 | contig 91967 bp, 95 predicted proteins | sample 811421 | NCBI WGS metagenome assembly MDTG01 (sample SAMN05326645, study PRJNA326480) | marine metagenome | isolation source: seawater | place: Pacific Ocean: South East | collected 2011 | reverse complement strand
TCGATTCTCAAAAAGCATACGCTAAGAGAGTAATGAAATACTTGCTGATGAATCAGCCTAATTACAAATTAGCTTATGAAAATGAGTTCGGACCAATCGGTAAAGTTAAAATATAATAAGCATATTAACTAAATTTAAAGGGGGCCTATTGGCCCCCTTTTTTTATTTGATTAATACCTGGCTTTTAACATAAAGTAGATTAATGAAGTCTTTCATAAAATTTGCAGATACCTTGAGCGCATCTATGGGTAAGGCATTTTCCTGGTGTATAGTTATATTGATGGGTGGAACTTGTTATGAGGTCATAATGGCTTACGCATTTAATAGTCCCACACTTTGGAATTTTGATTTTAGTCTGCAGATGTATGGTGCAATATTTATGATGGCGGGTGCATATTGTTTATCTACTGAGGCGCATGTTAGAGGAGATGTAATATATAGATTATTTCCCACAAAAGTTCAGGGGTGGATAGATCTGGTTCTTTACTTTATTTTTTTCTTTCCAGGAATATTGGCACTAGCATTTTATGGATATGAATATGCAGCTTTAGCGTGGAAAATTAAAGAAACTAGCTGGAACAGTCCAGCACAAATTCAAATTTACATGGCAAAATCTTTAATACCATTATCTGGTATTCTGTTAGCTATACAAGGTATCAGCGAAGTATGTCGTGCAATTATTTGTATAAGAACCGGTCATTGGCCTGAGAGATCATCAGCTGACGCCGTAGAGACAGAAAAAATATTAATGAGGACTTCTCAAAAGGACGAAAAATCAGATGTTATTTGAATTAACAAATCCAGAGATAGCAATATTAATGATGAGTTTATTTTTATTTACAGTTCTATTAGGATTCCCGATTGCATTTACTTTATTAGCTATGGGAGTTGGATTTGGATACTATGCTTATTTTGATCCAACAAGAATGGATCATATGTTTGATAATCGGATATTTTCACTTCTGGTATCGAATACCTACACTATAATGGATAACACGGTTTTAACCGCAGTGCCCTTATTTTTGTTTATGGGATATTTAGTCGAAAGAGCTGGTATAGTTGCAAAATTATTTTTTGCTATAAGACTGGCATCTCATAGGCTTCCAGCTTCAATGGCTGTTGCTGCTCTTGTTACATGTGCATTATTCTCAACAGCGACTGGTATTATTGGTGCAGTAGTAACTTTAATGGGACTTTTAGCTTGGCCGGCAATGGTAAAAGCTGGGTATGATAAAAGATTTGCATCGGGCGTTATTTGCTCAGGTGGTTGTTTGGGAATTTTAATTCCACCAAGTATAATGCTTATAGTTTATGCGGTAATTGCTCAATTATCTCCACTAAGACTTTTTGCTGCAGCTATATTTCCAGGCCTAATGTTAGCTGGTCTTTATATTTTATATGTAATTATAAGAGCATATTTTAATCCCTCTTTAGCACCTAAACCTGCAGCAGAAGAAATTCCCCCAAGAGCTGAAATATTAAAAGAAGTTCTAGTTTCATTTGTCCCGTTATTTTCTTTAATAATTTTAGTTCTGGGAACAATTTTGGGTGGTTTAGCAACACCAGCGGAAGCAGCAGCTGTAGGCGCATTTGGAGCTTTAATTTTATCTTACTTTTATAAATCGTTAAAATGGAAAAATTTTAAAGAGTCAGTTTTTCTCACAGCAAAAACTAGCGCAATGATTATGTGGCTATTTGTTGGATCATGGACATTTGCATCGGTATTTTCTTATTTGGGTGGACATGAGGTTTTTGAACATTTTTTTAAATCAATGGATATTCAACCGTGGCAGTTTTTAGTTATTACTCAAATAATAATTTTTTTACTTGGTTGGCCGTTGGAGTGGACAGAAATTTTAATTATATTCGTACCAATATTCCTTCCACTTGTAGAGTTTTTTGGTGTAAATCCTTATTTCTTTGCAATGTTAATAGCTTTGAATTTGCAAACATCTTTTTTAACACCACCAATGGCAATGTCTGCCTATTATTTAAAAGGTGTCCAAAGCAAAAATGTAGAATTAATGCAAATTTTTAGAGGCATAATGCCATTCTTAGGAATAGTAATTTTTGCGATGGTTTTAATGTATATGTTTCCTGGAATAGCACTTTGGTTACCTGACACTTTATTCGCAGAATAAATATTTATGTCTAGTGTCTTTTCATTAAAAGTATCTCAATTAGCAGATAAAATAAAAAACTCAGATTTAACTTCAGTTGATTTGTGCAAATCTTATATTGAACAAATAAATAAATTTGAAAAGAATGTAAAAGCTTGGGCTTATTTTGATAAAAAACTTCTTTTAGAAAAAGCTGAGGAAGCAGATAACCATAGAAGATCTGGAAAAGCAGTTGGTCCACTGCATGGCATACCTGTTGCTCTTAAAGATATTATTGGAACTTATGATATGCCAACTGAATGTGGAACAGTTTTAAGAAAAGGTAAGACAGAGTCTCAAAATGCTGAAATTGTTGATCTATTAAAAACAGCAGGAGCTTTAATAATGGGTAAAACTAATACATCTGAATTAGCCTATCTTGCCCCTCCTAAAACTAAAAATCCTCATGATTATTCAAGAACACCAGGAGGGTCGTCAAGTGGATCTGCCGCAGTCATAGCTTCACATATGGCACCTTTATCAATTGGGTCTCAAACAGGTGGCTCGGTAATAAGGCCAGCTTCTTATTGTGGCGTTGTTGGTTACAAACCAAGCTATGGATTAATATCTCGAAATGGAGTTTTGAAGACATCATACAATCTTGATCACATAGGAGTTTTTGGCAAATGTGTTGAAGATGTTGCATTTCTTGCCAAAGTACTAATAAAAAAAGACTCATACGATAAAGCGACAATCCATTACTCTTCAGAATTTATGTTAGATGAATGTAAGAAGGGACCAATGTTTGAACCTAAATTTATTTTCTATAAAACAGAAAGTTGGAAAAAAATTGACAAAAAATCTAAAGAGTCCTTCGAATTTTTTATTAAATCATTTAAAAAAAATATAGAGGTATTTGATACACCGTCATATTTTAAAGATATAGATAAATATCACAGAATTATACATGAAACTGACTTAGCTAACAATTTTCAAGCTTATTATAAAAGATCAAAAACAAAACTTTCAAAAGAAATGCGAACAGCTATTTCTAAAGGAATGAAATATTCAGCAAAAGAATACTTAGATGCTGTTGATTTCATGGATAGAAGTTATGAGTCTTATAAAGAGGTATTTGAGGATTATCATGGGGTTCTAAGTCCTTGCAGCACAGGGGTTGCAGACAAAGGTCTAAAAAGTACAGGTAGCGCAGATTTCAACAGAGTCTGGTCTTATATGCATACACCCGCAATATCCATACCTTTACTTCAAGGAGATAATAATTTACCATTAGGAGTTCAATTAATTGGTGACAAATATGATGATAATAGATTTTTAGGAGTTGCTAACTGGTTAGAGAAAGAAAGTAAAAAATTTAATGAATAAAATTACAATGATAGTTGGATTATCTTTTGCCATCTTTTTTTTGGTCGGATTAGCTACGACACTTACTAAATCTATGATGATTGGATTCTTAGATGTACTACCAGTTTATATATTGATGGGTCTTGCAATAGTTATGATGATTTACGAATCTTTTTTTGACAAATCCTAACTTTTTGTGTGAAAAAAAAAGAACTAGTTTCATATTCTTTACTTATTATTCAACCTATATTTATGGCAAGCAACCTTGTGGTTGCTAAAGGTGGTGTAGAATTTATACCACCAATATCTCTAGCGTTTTGGAGATGGTCAACAGTTTTTATAATATTAATACTATTTAATTATAAAGTTTTTTTAAAAAAAAAAATTATAATTAAGGAGTATAAAAAAATTTTTTTCTTAGGACTAACGGGATGTGGTGTTTGTGGAGCTTTCCCATTCATTGCTGGGCAATCAACTACAATAATTAATATGGGAATTATATATACTTCATCTCCAATCTTTATAATTTTATTAAGTTATTTTTTATTTAAGGAAAAGCTAAGTTATATTAAATTTTTTGGGCTATTATCATGTTTGATTGGTGTAGTAATAATAATAGTAAAAGGAGATTATTTGGCATTAATAAAATTAAAATTTACAAAAGGTGATATATGGATGTTAGGAGCAGCTGTTGGATGGGCTTTATATTCGATTTTTTTATTCAATTGGAAATCATCGTTAAATGTTTTTGAAAGATTTACTATAATTTCTTTTTTTGGAGCATTAAGTTTATTTCCGTTTTTTTTATATGAACAATTTTTTATCAGCAAAACATCCTTTGACCTAAACTTTGTGACTTGGGTTTTATTTGCTGCTATTTCTCCAGGAATAATTGCTTTCTCTTTGTATACATATGCACAAAAATACCTTGGAGCTACTACAACTGGTTTCACATTGTATCTTTTCACTGTTTATGGAGCATTTTATGGAATAATATTTTTTGATGAAACATTAAAAATATTTCATGTCTACGGAACTTTATTGGTATTCATAGGTGTTTATTTGGTAAAATATAAAGAAAAAAATGTTTAAAAAAAATTTTATGTTACTTATCAATTTTTTAATCTTTTTAACTTTCGCTTACCTAGTTTTAGTATTAATAATTTTTCTTTTGCAAAGAAAGCTAATGTACCATCCGGATGAAAACAATCACTTAGAAGAAAATCTACTAAACCATGAAATTAGTAAAGTATATATAAATTCTGATCAAAAAATATTAGGATGGTATCATTTTAAAAATGATATTAATAAAACCTTACTTTTTTTTCATGGAAATGCGGGAAATTTGCAAAATAGAATCTATAAACTAAATGATCTTTCTAAACTAAATTTAAATTATTTAATTATTGCTTACCGTGGTTATAGTGGAAATGATGGTAATCCTTCAGAGCATGGGTTATATAAAGATTCTCAGTCAGCAAAGCTGTGGTTAAATAAAAAAGGTGTAGATGATAGTGATATTATTTTGTATGGGGAGTCCTTAGGAACTGCTGTTGCTGTTGATTTGGCTTCCAAACACTCTTTTGCAGGCATAATTTTAGAGTCTCCTTTTACATCCATGTTAGAATTATCTAAGATATATTACCCATATTTACCCGTAAATTTATTATTAAAAGATAGATACGAGTCAATTAATAAAATAAAAAAAATAAATTTTCCAAAAATGGTGATGCACGGTCAAAAGGATAAAATTGTTCCATTTGAGATGGGAAAAAAAATATTTGATAATTTTTCTGATCCAAAATTAAGTTATTTTAAGAGTAATGATGACCATATGATGAATTTTGATGAAGATCTTTTGAATAACATAAAAAATTTTTTGAAAATTGTAAATTAACTTTCAAAATTAACAAAATTGTTTGCAAAACTTTCGCTATCGAAAACTTGGAGATCGTCCTCTTTTTCTCCAAAACCTAATGCAATTATTGGTAATTTAAATTTTTTTGCTACTGCCACTAGAATACCACCTTTAGCAGTCCCATCTAGTTTGGTCATAATAATACCAGTAATTGGAATAATTTTATGAAACTCTTCTACTTGGTTTATTGCGTTCTGCCCAGATGTTGCGTCTAGAATTAAAATAACTTCGTGAGGAGCACTTGCATCTATTTTTTTAAGAACATTTCCAATTTTTTTAAATTCATCCATTAAATTTTTTTTATTTTGCAATCTTCCAGCAGTATCAATTAACGTTAAATTAATATTGTTATTTTTTGCAAATTCCATGGCTTTGAATGCTACTGATGCTGGATCACTTCCAGGCTTTGACTTAATTATTTTACAGTCTATTCTTTTAGACCAACTTTCTAATTGATCTGTTGCTGCTGCTCTAAACGTATCACAAGCAGCTAGAATAACATTATTTTGATTTGACTTGAATATTTTTGACATTTTTCCAATAGTGGTTGTTTTACCAACACCATTTACCCCAGAAATAAGTATTGCTTTTTTTTCAATAATTTTTTTAAAAAAACCCTTATTCTCTAATGGTTTCATTAAATCTAATACATATTTATTAATGATACTTTTTATTTCCTCAAGCTCATTTTTACTTGGATCTATTTTTCGACTTGAAATATCTCTTATAATTTCACTTGCTGCTTTAGTGCCTACGTCTGATTGTATTAAAAATTCTTCAATTTGCTCTAACAATTTATCACTTATTTCTTTATTTATAACAATTTCCTTTATGCCATAAGAAATATTCGATGTCGTTCTTTTTAAACCTTCTTTAAATTTTTGAAAAATATTTATCATACATTCACATAAATTTCTTCAACATTGGAGACGTTCCCCTCCATAAGAATATTTCCATAAGTGTCTTTATCAATTTTAATTTTACCTAACTTAAATTCTATTTCAGTTGGATAGCTTGATATATTATTTATCTCAGCAGCAACGGCTGTCGCACATGCTGCGGTACCACATGCTTTGGTAGAACCTGCTCCTCTTTCCCAGTGCAAAACTTTAAAGTGTGTTTCACTAATTTTTTTTGCAAATGTAACGTTTATCTTTTCAGGAAATATAGAGTTATTTTCGATTTTTGGTCCAATATCCATTATATTAATATTTTCTAATTCATCTTTAAAAAAAATAATATGTGGATTACCCACATTAACTGCTGTGCCCACATAGCTCGAGTTATTTATATTAATTTCGATTTTTTTAGTATCAATCTCTTTACTTATTGGAATTTCTTTCCAATTAGTTTTAGGAAAACCAACATTAGTTTGTATATTATTTTTAGATATAACTTTAGATTTCAATATACCTGACTCAGTTTCAAATATAATTTTATTCTTACTACTCTCCTTAGACAGCAGACTTGCCACACATCTAGACCCATTACCACAAGCACTTGAATTTGAACCATCTGAATTCTTGAAAATCAAAAATGCATCAAATTTTTTACTTTCCCTTATCAATATTAGTTGATCACAACCAATATTTTTTCTATCACAAATTTTTTTAATTTGAAATTCATCAAGATTGTAATTATGATTTCTTTCATCAATAATTACAAAATCATTTCCTAAACCGTCCATTTTATAAGCTTTAAGATCCATATATTTATACTTAACTTATTTATTGACTTTTTGAACCTCTATTATACTTTCTTTTAACTTCCGCAAAAAAAAACAGCATTTTGCGGTGTCTTTGGAAACAAAGAGATCGTCACCAGTCAGCGAGGGTTCGCCCACTGGTGCGATAACTGCTGGAAAAAATATGTTTGAAAATTTAACAAATAAATTTGAGAGTGTTCTCGATAAGTTTAAAAAATCTCCTTCTCTTGATGAAAATCAAGTGGAGGATGGATTAAAATTAATAAGGCAAGCTTTATTAGAAGCAGACGTATCTTTACAGGTTGCTAAAGATTTCATAGAAAACTTAAGACCAAAGATCCTAGGTAAGGAAATAGTAAGATCTACAGCACCAGGACAAATGGTTGTAAAAATTGTATATGATGAACTTGTTTCATTTTTAGGTGATAATAGCCAAGAAATTAATCTTAAATCTAATCCGCCAGTTTCAATTATGATGGTTGGTTTACAGGGGTCTGGTAAAACAACAACCACTGCGAAGCTTTCAAAATTTTTACAAAAAAATAATAAAAAAAAAATTATGATGGTTAGTCTCGATATTTATAGACCAGCCGCACAAGAGCAACTTAAAATATTAGGAGAACAAATTAATATTTTAACTCTACCAATAATTAAAGACCAAACTCCAACTGATATTTGCAGAAGAGCATTAACAGCAGCAAATTTAAATGGTTCAGAAATTATAGTATTTGATACAGCAGGCAGGACTCAGATCGATTTACAAATGATGAGTGAAATTAAACAAATTGAGGAGATAATTAAGCCTACAGAAACTTTATTGGTAGCAGACTCTCTAACTGGTCAAATTGCAGCGAATGTAGCTAAAGAATTTAGTAAAACTATAAATTTAACAGGTATAGTTTTGACAAGAGCAGATGGGGACGGAAGAGGCGGCGCAGCCCTAAGTATGAAATATGTAGCTAATGTTCCAATTAAATTTTTAGGTATTGGCGAAAAAGTTGATAATTTAGAGAGTTTTCACCCTGATAGAATAGCAAATAGAATATTAGGGATGGGAGATATAATTTCTCTTGTTGAAAAAGCATCAGAGGATTTAGATCAAGAAAAAATAAAACTAACCGAAGAAAGTTTAAAAAAAGGAAAATTTTCTTTGGAAGATTATCTAACCCAATTAAGACAGATGAAAAAAATGGGAGGAATAGAGGGTGTAATGTCGTTTTTACCCGGGATATCAAAAATGAAATCACAGATGGATCAAGCTGGTATAGATGAAAAAATTATTTCTCAAAATGAGGCAGTAATCTTGTCTATGACTAAAAAGGAGAGAGATAATCCAAAAATAATAGACGGATCGAGAAAAAAAAGAATTGCTAATGGCTCAGGGACTAATATTGCCACTATCAATAAATTGTTAAAACAATTTAAAATGATGTCAGACATGATGAAAAAAATGTCTAAAGGGAATACAAAAGGTTTGATGGATAAAGGAATACCATCAGAGCTTTTTAATCAATTAAAATAAATAAAAGGAGAAAAAATGTTAAAACTTAGATTATCTATGGGAGGAACAAAAAAAAGGCCTGTTTACAAAATTGTTGTTGCAGATAGCCGTTTCCCAAGAGATGGAAGATTTATTGAAAAATTAGGATATTTTAATCCTCTTCTTCCAAAAGATAAACAAGATCGTGTGGGACTTGAATCAGACCGAATTAAATATTGGCTTGGTCAAGGTGCAAAACCAACTACTCGTGTTGCAAGAATTCTTGGTGAAAATAATTTAATTCAAATGCCATCACCCGGGAATAATCCAAATAAAGCTATTCCAAAAAAAGACAGAAAAAAACAAGAAACAGCTTTAGAGGAGAAGAAAGCAGAAGAAAAGAAAACTGAAGCACCAAAAGATGCGCCCAAAGTAGAGGACAAGAAAGCTGAAGCACCAAAAGATGCGCCCAAAGTAGAGGACAAGAAAGCTGAAGCACCAAAAGATTCGCCCAAAGTAGAGGAGAAGAAAGAGGAACTAAACAAATAATGCTTCATATAAAAATTTTTACATTATATCCTGAGATTTTTCCTGGATTACTTGGCAAAGGACTTTACGGTAAAGCTCTTAATAAGAAGCTTTGGGATTTAAAAATAATAGGTATTCGTGATTACGCAAATGATAAAAATCAAACAGTGGATGATACCCCTTATGGAGGTGGTTCGGGTATGGTATTAAAAGCGGATGTAGTTGCAAAAGCATTAGACACAAATATAAAAAAAAAAGAAAAAATAATATACTTAAGTCCAAAAGGATCAACTTTTAATCAAGAAAAAGCTAGAGAAATCTTAGAAAATGAGACGATTAATATACTTTGTGGCCACTTCGAAGGCATTGATCAAAGAGTGATCGACTCTAGAGGGATTGAAGAAATAAGTATTGGAGATTTTATTTTATCTGGAGGCGAGTCTGCTGCTTTTGTAATTTTAGATAGTATGCTCAGACTTATCCCAGGGGTTATTGGTAATGAAAATTCTACAAAAGATGAAAGTTTTGAAAATGGATTATTAGAGTATCCACAATATACTAAACCTCAAATATGGGAAAAAAGCTCAGTTCCAGAGGTACTTTTATCTGGAGATCACGGTAAAATTAAACACTGGCGTTTGTCGCAATCAGAGGCTATAACACGCCACCGAAGACCAGATTTGTGGCAAAAATATAAAAAAAATTAAAAAATTGTTAAACATAAAAATGAAAAATATCGAGGAAATAAACAGAGAAAATTTTAAGAAAATTTCTTCAGAAAAAAAACTGCCAGATTTTTTTCCTGGGGATATTATTAAGGTTGGCGTTAGAATTACTGAGGGTAAAAGAGATAGAATACAATATTTTGAGGGAGTATGTATCGCTAAAAAAAATAGAGATATAAATTCTTCTTTTACAGTAAGAAAAATTTCTTTTGGTGAAGGTGTAGAAAGAACTTTTGCACTTTTCAGCACAATAATTGATTCTATTCAAGTTATAAGATCAGGAAAAGTTAGAAGAGCTAAATTATACTATTTAAGAACTAGAACAGGAAAATCCGCAAAAATTGCAGAAAAAATTAAAAAGAAAATTGGTATTAATTTGAATACCAAAATTGATGAGGTATCCGAGGAAAATATGGTTAAAGAAACAACGCAAGCAGTCGAAAAAAAAGAAGTAGAAACTACAGAAAATGTTTCTATTAAAAAGAGTGAAGAAAAACTGCAAGATAGCGAAAAAGCTAAATAAAATTTTACTTTCTTTTTATGTCTAAAACTTTGTACGATAAAATTTGGGATGATCATTTGGTACATCAACAAGAGGATGGAACTTCTCTATTGTTTGTTGATAGACATCTAATTCATGAAGTAACGAGCCCCCAAGCTTTTGAAGGTCTCAGAAACGTAAAAAGAAAAGTTAGACATCCAGGATTAACATTAGCAGTCGCTGACCATAATGTACCAACTACAGATAGGTCAAAAGGAATTTCTGATGAAGAGTCTAAAATCCAAGTAGAAACACTTAGTAAGAACTGTGAGGAATTTGGAATAGAACTATTTGGAATGTCTGATAGAAGACAAGGAATAGTTCATATAATTGGACCAGAGCAAGGTTTTACTCAACCAGGTAATATTATTGTTTGTGGAGATAGTCATACAGCAACTCATGGAGCATTTGGAGCTTTAGCTTTTGGAATAGGAACTTCAGAGGTAGAGCACGTATTAGCAACACAAACTTTAGTGCAAAAAAAATCAAAAAACTTCAGAGTTAATGTAGAGGGTGAACTTCCGATTGGTGTAACGTCTAAAGACGTAATTTTACAAATTATTGGAAAAATAGGGACTGCAGGCGGCACTGGATACGTAATTGAGTATTCAGGAAATGTTATTTCCTCCTTAAGTGTAGAGCAAAGAATGACAATTTGTAATATGACCATTGAAGGAGGTGCCAGAGCCGGTTTAATAGCTCCAGATGAAAAAATATTCAAATACTTAGATGGAAAACCGATGGCTCCAAAAAATGACAATTGGAAGAAGGCACTTGAATATTGGCAGTGTCTTAAATCAGATAGCGACTCTAAATTTGATAAAGAGTTAATTTTAGATGGGAATGCTATAAAGCCAATGGTAACATGGGGAACATCACCTCAGGACGTAGTAACTATAGATGGCAAGACACCAAATCCTAACGACGAAGAAGATCAAGATAAAAAAAATTCAATAGAAAGATCTTTAAAATATATGGGACTTAAAGCGGATACGTTAATAAAGGATATTAAAATTGACAAAGTTTTTATAGGAAGTTGTACCAATGGAAGAATTGAGGATTTAAGAGCTGCAGCTAAAGTTTTAAAAGACAAAAAAGTTGCTTCACATGTAAAAGCTATGGTTGTTCCCGGATCTGGATTAGTAAAAGAGCAAGCAGAACAGGAAGGATTAGACAAAATATTTTTAAACTCTGGATTTGAGTGGAGAGAACCAGGATGCTCAATGTGCCTAGCAATGAATGCTGACAAACTTAGTCCTCAGGAAAGATGCGCATCTACTTCAAACAGGAACTTTGAAGGTAGACAGGGAAGAGGTGGAAGAACTCATCTTGTAAGCCCTGCAATGGCTGCAGCAGCTGCGATTTCTGGTAATTTCGAAGATGTAAGAAAATTTGAGGATTAATGAAAAAATTTGATAAATTAAAAAGTATTCCCGCATATCTTCCAATTGTAAACATTGATACTGATATGATTATTCCAAAGCAATTCTTGAAAACAATTAAAAGAACTGGCTTAGGAAAAAATTTATTTTTTGAAATGAGATATGATGATAATGGCAAAAAAATACCTAACTTTATTTTAAATCAAATACCTTATAACAAAAGTAGAATATTAATAGCAGGCAAAAATTTTGGTTGCGGCTCTTCAAGGGAGCATGCGCCCTGGGCTTTGCTAGATTTTGGAATTACATGTATTATTAGTTCTAGTTATGCGGACATATTTTATAATAATTGTTTTAAAAATGGTATTCTGCCCATAGAAATAAGCGAGGATCAAATTAAAAAATTAGTAGATTACTCATTAAGAAAAGAAGAAATATCAATAGATTTAGAGACTCAAAAAATAAAATTTGGTAATAATGAAACTAGTTTTGATATCGATGAATTTAAAAAAAAATGCCTTTTAGAGGGATTGGATGATATTTCTCTATCTCTATCACAATCTTCAAAAATATCCTCGTATGAAAAAAAAATAAAATTATCCAAGCCTTGGATATTTAATGATTAAAGTAAAAAAAAGAAAAATACTACTTTTACCAGGAGATGGTATTGGACCTGAAGTAATAGCTGAAGTTAAAAAAATAATTCATTGGTTTAACGAAAAAAAGTCCCTTGATTTTCAAATAGATGAAGATTTAGTTGGTGGTGCAGCATATGATAAATATAAGACACCAATTACTGATGAAGTGTTTTATAAAGCACTAGAAAGTGAAGCGGTTATATTGGGCGCTGTAGGTGGACCTAAATGGGATAATTTAGATTTTTCTAAAAAACCCGAGAGGGCACTACTTAAGCTAAGAAAAGAATTAAAACTGTTTGCAAATTTGAGACCAGCAATTTGTTTTAAACAATTAGTTGATGCTTCAAGTTTAAAACCTGAGATAGTTTCAGGTTTAGATCTAATGATAGTAAGAGAGTTAACGGGTGGTATATATTTTGGAGAACCAAGAGGAATCAAACCCATAGATAACGGGGAAAGGAAGGGAATCAACACCCATACATACACTACCAAAGAAATAGAAAGGGTGGCAAGGGTTGCTTTTGAACTCGCTAAAAAAAGAGACAATAAAGTTACCTCATGTGAAAAGTCTAATGTAATGGAAGCTGGGCAATTATGGAAAGAAGAAGTTGATGCTTTGCATAAAAAAGAATTCAAGGATGTAAAATTAGATCATATGTTGGCAGATAATTGCGCAATGCAGCTTTTAAGAGATCCAAAACAATTTGATGTAATTGTCACAGATAATTTATTTGGAGATATTCTATCTGATGAGGCTGCAATGCTCACAGGTTCTTTAGGACTACTGCCTTCAGCGTCATTAGGTGAAAAAGATAAAGATGGCAATTTAAGATCTATGTACGAACCAGTCCATGGTTCTGCACCAGATATAGCTGGAAAGGGAATTGCAAATCCTATAGCAACAATTTTAAGTTTCTCTATGGCCTTGAAGTATTCTTTAAATTTAAGCAAAGAAGCTGCTCAACTAGATAATGCAGTTCAAATGGTATTAGACGACGGATTAAGAACAAAAGACATTATTTCCAAGGGAAAAAAAGAAGTATCCACATCTAATATGGGTGATGCGATTATTGCATATTTGCAAAAGTAATTAAATTATCTTAATTTAGGGAACTAAAAAAAAATGACTACATATACCGCACCAGTTGAAGATATGATGTTTCTTTTTGAAAAATTAAGAGACAATAAAAATTACAATGAATTAGAGAAGTATAAAGAAGTTAGTCCAGATCTAGTTAAAAATATTTTAGAAGAAGCTGCAAAAATCAACCAAAATTTAATCTTACCTCTTGCTAAATCCGGTGATGAAAATCCTACAGTTTTAGAAAATGGGGTAGTAAGAACTCCGCCTGGATACAAAGAAGCATATAAGAAATTTATCGAAGATGGTTGGACCTCGTTATGTTGCGATCCGAAATATGGTGGACAAGGAATGCCCAGAACTGTAAGTGCATTTTTTGACGAAATGATATCATCAACTAGCCTAGCATTTAAACTTTACAGCGAATTAACACTTGGAGCTTATAACTGCATTCACCATCATGCTACAGATAAAATCAAAGATAAATATCTTCCAAAGATGGTTGAGGGTAAATGGAGCGGTACGATGTGTTTAACGGAGCCAGTGTGTGGAACAGATCTGGGCTTATTAAAAACAAAAGCAACAGAACAACATGATGGAACATATAAAATTACAGGTCAAAAAATATTTATTACTTCTGGTGACCATGATTTGACGGAAAATATTATTCATTTGGTAATTGCAAGAGCAACGGACTCGCCGAAAGGCACCAAGGGAATAAGTTTATTCTTAGTTCCAAAATTTATTGTAAATGAAGATGGGTCGATTGGCAGTAGAAACGGTATATCTACTGGATCGATAGAAACAAAAATGGGTATTAAAGGATCAGCCACTTGTGTTTTAAATTTTGATGATGCAACTGGATTTATGATTGGTCCTAAAAATAAGGGATTAAGTCAAATGTTCACTATGATGAATTTAGAAAGAATAGTAGTGGGAATACAAGGTTTGGGTATTTCAGAAATTGCATATCAGAATTCATTAAGCTACGCTAAAGACAGAAAGCAAGGAAAAAGTAATAATAATAAATCACAAAATGGAAACGCTGACTCAATTATTAAACATGCTGATATTAGAAAAACTTTGTTAAACATGAAATCTATTATTGAGGGAGAAAGAGCATTATGTTTTTGGTTATCACAACAAACTGAAGTTAGTCTAAATCATGATGATCAGAAAATTAAACAAGAAGCTTTGGATATGGTCTCTTTAATGACTCCAGTTGTAAAATCTTTATTTTCAGATTTAGGAATGGAAATAACGAGTGATGCTATGCAAATATTCGGTGGATATGGTTATACAAAAGATCAAGGAATAGAGCAATTATACAGAGACAATAGGATTACACCAATTTATGAAGGAACCAATTCTGTTCAGGCAGCTGATTTAGTTTTTAGAAAACTATCAAATAAAAACGGAAATATTATTAACAAATTTGTAGATCTCATTAAATCTGAGACTTTTTCAAACAATGAAAACGTCAAACCGTTTATTGAGGAACTTAATTATTACTTAGATATTCTTAAAAAATTTAGCGACTGGACTATTGAAAGATTAGAAACCAATAAAGATGATGTGAGTGCTGCTGCAAACGATTATTTAAAGACACTTGGTTATATTTCATTAGCTTTTGCATGGATTAAGATTCTTAATGTTAGTTTTAAAAATTATGAGGAAAATAAAAAATTCTATGATGATAAAATAGGTACTGCTAAATTTTATTTCGACAAAGTTCTACCTAGAGCTGAGCATCATTATAAGTCGGCTATTTCAGGAAGCTTGAATATTATGAAATTTAACTTTAACTGAGATGAGCCATTACAATACCAATTTAGATAAAAATGAAGCTAATTATGTTCCACTCACCCCTTTATCGTTTCTAGAGAGAGCGAAGGACATTTATCCTGATTACGAGGCATTAGTTTATGAAGATAGAAAATATACTTGGAGTGAAATTTTTAAAAGAGTATCTAAATTCGCAAGTGCTCTTGAAAAAATTGGGATAAAAGAGGGAGACACTGTTTCAGTAATGGCTTTTAATACACCTGAAATTTTTGAAGCTCATTACTCTGTACCAATGACAGGCGCAGTTCTAAACACTATTAATACTAGATTAGATGCTAAAACTGTTGCTTATATTTTAGATCATAGCGAAGCAAAAGTATTAATAGTAGATAGACAACTCCACTCAGTACTAAATAAGGCTCTAGAAATTTGTAAAAATAAACCCTTAATAATAGATATTAATGATAAATATGCGGATCAATCTTTATTAAAAAAAATTGGTAATAAGGAATATGAGGAATTTTTATCAACTGGTGAAAATAACTATATCTGGAAAAGACCAAAAGACGAGTGGCAAGCGATTTCATTAAGCTATACATCTGGTACAACTGGAAATCCAAAGGGCGTTGTATATCATCACAGAGGCTCATACTTAATGTCAACAGGAAGTGCCATAGCCTGGAATATGCCAAATAGACTAAATTTTTTAACTGTTGTACCTATGTTCCATTGTAATGGTTGGGGATATCCTTGGACGATACCAATGCTAAACGGTAAGACAATTTGTTTAAGGGCAATTGATATAAAAAAAATATTTGAACTCATTGAAAAATTTAAAATTACACATTTTGGAGGAGCACCGATCGTTTTAAATATGATTACTGGTGCCTCAGAAAGCGATCGAAAAAAACTAAATCACAAAGTTCATGTCTTAACAGCGGGTGCACCACCACCAAGTATTATATTTAAAAAGATGGAGGCTCTAGGTTTTGAGGTAATGCATGTTTATGGACTTACAGAAACCTACGGACACATACTTCAGTGTGCATGGAACGAAGATTGGAATTCTTACGACGAAGATAAAAAAAATGAAATTAAAGCTCGACAGGGAGTACGTTATCCAAATACAGAAGATGTAATGGTAATGGATCCAGAAACTATGGAACCAGTGCCGACAGATGCAAAAACAATAGGTGAAATCATGATTAAGGGCAATATTGTAATGAAGGGTTATTTTAGAGACAAAGAAGCAACCGATAAGGCAATGTCTCACGGGTGGTTTCACTCTGGAGACTTAGCTGTTGTAAATCCTGATGGATATATAAAAATTAAGGATAGATCCAAGGATATAATCATATCAGGAGGAGAAAATATATCATCCATAGAAATTGAAAATACATTATCAAAACACCCGAGCGTCTCTATTGCTGCTGTAGTAGCAAAGCCAGATGAAAAATGGGGCGAAGTTCCATGTGCGTTTATTGAAAAAGTAAAAGATAAAGATGTAAGTGAAAAAGAATTAATTGATTTCTGTAGAGAAACATTAGCTGGTTTCAAAATACCAAAAAAAGTTTCTTTTTGTGATCTTCCAAAAACATCTACGGGTAAAATCCAAAAGTTTGAACTAAGAAAAAAGGCTAAGGAACTTACTTGATTTTGCAAATTGATAATAAGCAAGTCTTTGCCTCAGATGCTGGCAAAGGCTTTGATGAAGATAAAGATACTGTTTTTTTACTTCATGGTAGTGGATTAACACATATAGTTTGGTCTTTGATTGAGCAGTTTTTATCAAATAAAAATTTAAATATACTTTCGTTAGATTTACCCGGGCATGGTAACTCAGATGGTCCTTGTTTAAATACCATTGAAAATATTGCAGACTGGATAGACTCAGTTAGGGAAAAACTAGGTATAAAGAAAATATCAATTATTGGTCATTCACAAGGGTGTCTAGAAGCTATCGAGTACGGATCAAAATATAAAAACCACATCTCAAAATTAATTTTATTAGCTGGATCTTACAAAATGCCAGTAAACAAGAATCTAATAGAGCTCGCGGAGACTGGGGATAAAAAAGCTGTTCATTTAATGATGAAATGGGGATACGAGGGTTCGAGGAAATTTATTGGAGGTAATCCAGTCGAAAAAATTATAAATTCATCAAGGGAAGTTAAAGAGATTTTGTCAGTTGATCTTAAGGCCTGCAACAACTATCGAAATGGTAAGTTAGCATCAAATAATATCGAGTGTCCAACACTTTTAATATTTGGGGCTCTTGACAAAATGGTACCATCTGAAAACGGAAAAAAATTTGCTAATTTAATAAAAAACTCTATAACTCACATTTTAGATGATTGTGGACATATGATTATGTTTGAAAAAGCATTTGAAATGAGAGAAAAGGTATCAGAATTTTTAAAAAAATGAAAAATTTTCCAATTGTAAAATCTAGAAGATTAAGAAGCACCCCTTATACCGACAGAATAGAGTCTCATGGTGTAAGTGGTTATACAGTATATAACCATATGTTACTTCCAGTTTCATTCAATTCTATAGAATCTGATTACGCACATTTAAAGAAATATGTGCAAGTTTGGGATGTTGCAGCAGAAAGACAAGTTCAAATTACAGGGAAAGACTCAGCAAAATTAGTTCAACTGATGACATGTAGAGATTTGTCAAAATCAAAGGTTGGAAGATGTTATTATGCTCCATTAATTGATGACCAGGGAAACTTAGTAAATGACCCAATAATAAATAAACTTGCAGACGATAAGTGGTGGCTTTCTATTGCGGATTCAGATGTTATTTTTTTTGCTAAAGGACTAGCTGCAGGCAATAAATTTGAAGTAAGCATTACAGAGCCAAACGTTAATATTTTGGCAGTGCAAGGTCCGCTTTCTGATGACCTTATGTCTAAGATATTTGGAGAAAAAATTAGAGAATTGAAGTTCTTTAACTTTAAATATTTTGAATTTAAAGGGAAAAATTATTTTGTTGCTAGATCAGGTTGGTCTAAACAAAGTGGTTTCGAAGTTTACGTTGAAGATAATATTGCTGGTCAAGATTTATACGATTATTTATTTGAATACGGTAAAGAATTTAATGTAAAAGCAGGTTGTCCCAATTTAATTGAAAGAATTGAGTCCGCATTACTATCTTATGGAAATGATTTTGACAATAGAGATAATCCGTTCGAGGCAAACTTCGATAAATTTATTAATCTAGACACCGAAGTTGACTTTTTGGGTAAAGAAAAACTAAAAAAAATAAAAAAAGATGGAATTCAAAGAAAATTAATGGGAGTTAAAATAGACCATAATAAAATTGATATGTATTGCGAAAAAATATTACTCGATGATGATAACAATATTGTAGGATATGTAAGATCTGCAGCCTACTCACCGACGTTTAAACAGGTAATTGGAATAGCAATGATAAATAAACCTTACTGGGATGGTAAACACCAATTTAAAATAGATATTGGTGAAAAAATTTTTCTAGGAACAGTTTGCGATTTACCCTTCATTTAGTATAAGTTAATCAACATGAATGTAGCAATAGTAGGATCAACAGGAAATGTTGGAAGAAAGATTATAGAAGTTCTAGAAAAAAAAGACTTACCTATAGATAAGTTATTTTTTCTTGCATCACCTAAAAGTGTTGGATCTATTCTTAATTTTAAAGACAAAGAAATTAAGGTAGAAAACTTGGAAACATTTGATTTTTCTAAATCAAATATTACTTTTTTTTCTGCAGGAAAATTAATATCTGAAAAATATGTTCCTTTAGCATCCAAATATTCTTTAGTGATTGATAATTCAAGTTACTATAGGATGGATCCTGAAGTGCCATTAATTGTACCTCAAGTTAATGTTAAAGATTTGAACAAAATTAAAAAAAACATTATATCTAATCCTAATTGTTCTACTGCGCAATTGGTAATTGTTTTGAATAAATTGCAAGATATATTTAAGATAAAAAGACTTGTTATATCAACTTATCAATCTACATCAGGGGCAGGTAGAAGACCCATGAATGAATTAATTAATCAAACAAAAAATTTTTTAGAAAAAAAAAAAGTTAATAATGAAAATTTTACAAAAAGAATTGCCTTCAATGCAATACCACATATAGATAAATTTACCACAGATGGGTACACAAAAGAGGAAATTAAAATGATTCAAGAAACAAATAAAATCCTAAATTCAGATATTCAAATAACAGTCACTTGTGTAAGAATTCCCGTTTTAATTTCACATGCTGAATCAGTTAATATTGAATTTGAGAAAGAAGTTTCTGTTGATGAAGTTAGAGATATATTGAAAAATTCTCCAGGTTGTGAGGTTGTAGACGACAGAAAAGATGGTGGCTATATTACGCCAATAGAAGCTGAAGGAAAATATGAAACTTTTATATCGAGGATAAGAAAAGATAATAGTAATAAAAATGCAATAAATATTTGGATTGTATCAGATAATTTATTACGAGGGGCGGCATTAAACGCAGTAGAAATCGCAGAGGCATATATTAAAAGTTTTTATGAAAAATAATAATCCGCTATCACCACACATCCAAATTTATAATTGGCACATTTCTTCTTTAGTTTCTATTTCACATAGAATAACAGGTGTACTAAATTTCATACTGATAATTTTAGTTTGTTTTTGGGTATTAAGTTTATTAATGGGCTCAAGTAATTATGAATATTTTAAACTATTTTCAAATTCAATATTTGGGAAATTTTTTATACTAGGTTTTATTTGGTCATATATTTTTCAAATTTTAAGTGAAATTAGACATTGGTTTTGGGATATGGGTTATGGATTTGAATTAAAAACTACCAAACTAACAGGAAGTCTAGTAATTTTAGGATCATTTTTACTTACCATAATGTTATATAGTTTTAAAGAGGTGTTAATTTAATGTTATCAGCTACAAAAAAATGGTTATTGCAAAAAATCAGTTCAGTTGTAATGGTTCCTTTTATGATTTGGTTCTTAATAAACTTTACAACTATCTTCAATGCAAATTATGATCAGGTAATTAGTTTCTTTACTTCTCAGCCTTCAAAAATTTTATTTTCAATTTTTATTCTAACCATGTTTTTTCACTCCTCTTTAAGTATTAGTGAGATATTTGAGGACTATATAAAGCATGAAAACGTTAAAAAATACGCAAATATTAGTGTTTTTTTGTCATCTTTAATTATTCCTCTAATTACCATATTTACTATTATAAGTTTATAAATTATGAAATCTTACAAAATTATTGACCATGAATATGATGTTGTTGTCTTAGGAGCTGGTGGGTCTGGTTTAAGAGCAGCCGTAGGTCTTAGTGAGGCTGGATTAAAAACTGCTTGTATATCAAAAGTTTTTCCAACAAGAAGTCACACCTCTGCTGCACAGGGTGGAATTTCTGCCGCTTTAGGAAATATGGGGGAAGATGATTGGCGTTGGCACATGTATGACACTGTCAAGGGGGCAGATTGGCTAGGCGATCAAGATTGTATCGAATACTTATGTAAAGAAGCACCACGTGCTGTATTAGAATTAGAGAAATATGGAGTACCATTTAGTAGAACAGATGATGGAAAAATTTATCAAAGACCTTTTGGTGGGATGACAAAAAATTATGGTAACGAACCTGTCCAAAGAACTTGTGCTGCCGCTGATAGAACTGGTCATGCAATTTTACATACTCTTTATGGTCAAGCATTAAAACATAATACAGAATTTTTTATTGAATACTTCGCCTTAGATTTATTAATGAAAAATGGAGAATGTAAAGGTCTAATTGCTTGGAATTTAAATGACGGCACAATTCACAGATTTAGGTCTCATATAACTATTATAGCAACTGGCGGATATGGAAAAGTGTATTACTCAGCGACTTCAGCTCATACTTGTACTGGAGACGGAAATGCGATGATTTTACGAGCAGGGCTGCCGTTACAAGATATGGAGTTTGTACAATTTCATCCTACAGGAATTTATGGACACGGAACCTTAATATCCGAGGGCGTGAGAGGAGAAGGTGGATTCTTGGTAAATTCAAAAGGTGAGAGGTTCATGGAAAGGTATGCTCCTAAAGCTAAAGACTTAGCTTCAAGAGATGTTGTTAGTAGATCAATTGCCGTTGAAATAAATGAAGGTCGTGGAGTAGGAAAAGACAAAGATCATGTTCACTTGCATTTAGATCACTTAGATCAAAACGTGATTGAAGAAAGACTACCAGGTATATCGGAGTCATCTAGATTGTTTGCGAATGTTGATGTTACTAGAGAACCAATACCTGTGGTGCCAACTGTTCATTATAATATGGGTGGTATCCCGACAAACTATAAAGCTGAGGTGTTAACTTTAAATGGATCTGAAAAAACTGTGCCAGGATTAATGGCTATAGGTGAAGCTGCATGTGTTTCTGTTCATGGGGCGAATAGATTAGGATCTAATTCATTAATCGATTTAGTTGTTTTTGGGAGAGCCGCAGCAAAAAGAGCTTCGGAATTAGTTAAGCCTGGAAGACCTCATGAAGACATACCACAATCAGAAACTGATAAATGTCTCGAAAGATTTGACAAACTAAGAAATTCAAGTGGATCTAATAACACTGCAGATCTAAGAATCTCAATGCAAAAAACTATGCAATCGAAATGTGCAGTTTTTAGAACTGAAAAAACTCTTAAAGAAGGCGTGGACCAGATTAGAAAACCTTTTGAGGGCATGGAAGATCTATCTGTAAAAGACAAGTCCCTAATTTTTAATACAGACCTAGTCGAAACCTTAGAGTTTGATAACTTAATTAGACAGGCAATTACAACAATGGACTCAGCTTACCACAGAAAAGAGAGCAGAGGAGCGCATGCAAGAGAAGATTATCCAACAAGAAATGATGAAAAGTATATGCAACACACTTTATCATGGTGCGATGGCTCAAAGACAAAAATAAACTATAGACCAGTGCATAGATCTACTTTAACCAACGATGTACAGTATTTTCCTCCACAAGAGAGAGTTTACTGATGGTTCAGATAAATTTACCTCAGAATTCAAAAGTTCAAAAGGGTAAATATTTTAAAGATAAAACTGGTTCAAATAATTTAAGAAGAGTAAATATTTACAGATGGGATCCTTCTTCAGGTCAAAAACCAAGAATAGATACTTACGAAGTTGATATGGATAATTGTCCCTCAAAGGTTTTGGATATTTTAAACAAAATTAAAAATGAAATTGATCCTACAGTTGCATATAGAAGATCTTGTGCTCATGGTGTCTGTGGTTCGTGTGCTATGAACATTGACGGGAAAAATGGTCTAGCATGCACAAAACCACACGAAGAGATAAAAGGAGATATAAATATTTATCCTTTACCACACTTAAAAGTATTAAAAGATCTTATTGGAGATTTGAGCACTCTTTATAAACAATATGAGTCTGTAGAACCTTGGTTAAAAAATTCTAATAATTTAAATAAAACTGAAAATTTACAATCAAAAGAAGATAGAGCTAAATTAGATGGCCTTTATGAATGTATTATGTGTGCTTGCTGTTCAACCTCTTGTCCGAGTTATTGGTGGAATGGAGATAAGTATCTTGGTCCAGCAGTTCTATTGCAAGCCTACAGATGGATCATTGACTCAAGAGATGAAGATAGAAAAGAAAGATTAAAAAAAGTAGCAGATGAATTAAAGCTATATAGGTGTCATACAATCATGAACTGTACAAATGCTTGTCCTAAGGGACTTAATCCTGCAAAAGCAATAGCATCTATAAAAAAAATGCTTGCAACAAGTTAATTACTTAATTAAATAATTTTACCAATGAATTTAATACAACATTACGTAAATGGTAAAATTTTTACAGGAGAATCTAAAAGATATGGAAGAATTTTTGACCCTGCAACAGGTTTACAGCAGAGCGAAGTAAAATTGGGATCAAAATCTGATTTAGATAAAGCAGTTGATTTTGCAAGCAACGCTTTTAATAAATGGTCACTTAAGCCACCAATTCAAAGAGCTAGAGTAATGTTTAAGTTCAAAGAATTAATTGAAAAAAATTCAGATTTACTTACAAAATTAATTGTCTCTGAGCATGGAAAAGTCTACGATGATGCAAGAGGTTCACTCACACGGGGGTTGGAGGTAGTGGAATTTGCCTGTGGAATTCCTCAAATCTTGAAGGGAGAATTTACAGAAAATGTTGGAACTGAAATTGATAGCTGGTCGATTAGACAACCGCTTGGAGTTTGTGCTGGAATTACACCTTTCAACTTTCCTGCAATGGTACCTATGTGGATGTTTCCTTTGGCAATCGCATGTGGAAATTCTTTTATATTAAAACCATCAGAGAAAGATCCCTCATGCTCTATAAAATTAGCAGAATTATTTACAGAGGCTGGATTGCCTGAAGGGGTATTTAATGTAGTAAATGGTGACAAAGAAGTCGTTGATGCAATTTTATCAAATAAAAAAATACAAGCAGTAAGTTTTGTTGGGTCAACACCAATAGCAAAATATATTTATGAAAATGCAGCAAAAAATGAAAAAAGAGTTCAAGCATTAGGAGGCGCAAAGAATCATTGTGTTGTAATGCCAGACTGTGACTTGGATCAAGCAGTTAATGGTTTAATAGGGGCGGCATATGGATCAGCAGGTGAACGATGTATGGCTCAATCTGTTGCTGTCGCTGTTGGAAATATTGGTGATGAACTCGTTAATAAGTTGTCAAAAAAAGTAGAAGCTTTAAAAGTTGGTCCAGGTATGGATAAAAATTCTGAAATGGGACCACTAGTAACCAAAGAACATCTTCAAAAAGTAAAGAACTATGTAGATTTAGGTGTAGAAGAAGGTGCTAAGTTAGTAGTAGATGGAAGAAATATAAAACTACAAGGTTATGAAAATGGTTTTTTTATTGGTGGATGTCTATTTGATAAGGTTGAACAAAATATGAGGATATATAAAGAGGAAATTTTTGGACCAGTTTTATCAGTTGTGAGGGCTAATACATTTAACGATGCTGTAAATTTAGTTAATAATCATGAGTTTGGGAATGGTACCAGTATTTACACTAGAGATGGCGATGTGGGAAGAACGTTTGCAAGCAAAATTAAAGTTGGTATGGTTGGGATTAATATTCCAATACCAGTTCCAGTGGCTTTTCACAGTTTTGGTGGATGGAAAAGATCTTTATTTGGCGATCATCATATGCATGGTTCAGAAGGAGTAAGATTTTATACTAAATTAAAAACCATAACTTCGAGATGGCCCTCTGGTATGAGATCTAACGCAGAGTTTGTAATGCCAACAATGAAATAAATAAGCAGGAATAAAAATGAGTAAAATATCTTTGATTGGAGCCGGACAGATAGGAGGAACTTTAGCTCATTTAATAGGTACAAAAGAATTAGTTGATGAAGTAGTTTTATTTGATGTAGCAAGCGGTATAGCAAAAGGGAAAGGATTAGATATTGCCCAGTCCTCCTCAGTAGACGGATTTAACGTTAAGTATACTGGAACAGATAATTACGAAGATATTAAAAATTCCGATGTTATCATCATTACCGCTGGAGTACCTAGGAAACCAGGTATGAGTAGAGATGATTTATTAGGAATAAATCTCAAAATTATAAAACAAGTGGCAGATGGTATAAAAAAAAATTCTCCAAACTCATTCATAATTTGTATAACCAATCCATTAGATGTAATGGTAATGGCTTTACAAAAATATTTGGGACTCCCCGATAAAAAAGTTGTTGGAATGGCTGGTATTCTAGATAGTTCTAGGTACAAATTGTTTCTGTCTTTAGAATTAAACGTTCCAGTAAGAGATATAGATGCAATGGTAATGGGTGGCCATGGAGATACAATGGTCCCACTTCCCAGATTTACTACAATATCTGGCAAACCACTAATGGATATAGTCAATGAGGGAAAACTGAGTAAAGAAAAACTTGAAAGCATCAATCAAAGAACTAGAGATGGAGGAGCTGAAATTGTAAAATATTTAGAAAAAGGTTCGGCATTTTATGCACCTGCGGCCTCTGGAGTACAAATGGCGGAAGCTTATCTTAAGGACAAAAAACTTACCTTGCCTTGTGCTGTCAAATTGCATGGACAATATGGTTTTAAAAACATCTATGCAGGCGTTCCAGTGATTATTGGAAAATTGGGCGTTGAAAAAATACTTGAAATAGAATTAGACCAAAAAGAGAGAAAAGAATTTACCTACTCAGTAGACTCTGTTCAAAAACTCTGGGAAGCTGCAACAAATATTGACTCTGATCTTAAAAAATGAACATACACGAACATCAAGCTAAACAAATATTAAAAGAGTACGGTGCAAATGTTCCAACTGGTGAATTTGCTTTTTCTGTTGATGAAATTGTTGAAAAAGCAAAAAAACTAAAAACAGAGAAATATGTTCTTAAAGCACAAATACACGCGGGCGGAAGAGGAAAGGCAGGGGGCGTAAAAATACTTGATAATATTGATGATTTGAAAGACGCTGCAGAAAAAATGCTTGGTAAAATACTTATTACACATCAAACAGGACCAAATGGAAAAGAAGTGAAAAGATTATACGTAGAGGAGTCCTCAAAAATTAAAAAAGAATTTTATTTGTCGTGCCTTATTGATAGGGCTAGTTCAAAAATTGCATTTATTTCAAGCGATCAAGGAGGAATGGAAATTGAAGAGGTAGCAAAATCAAGTCCTGAAAAAATCATAACCACTAAAGTTAATTTATTGGAAGATATAGATAACAAAAATTGTGAAAATATTATCAAAATTTTTAATTTAGAAAATGAGCCAAAAAAACAGGGTATAAATTTAATCAAATCAATTTATAAAATGTTTGTATCTACTGATGCAAACTTAGTCGAAATTAATCCTCTAATACTAACTGAAGAAAATAATCTCATCTGTTTAGATGCTAAAATAAATTTTGATGATAATTCTAATTTTCGACAACCCAAGATTCAAAAATTAAGAGATTTAGATGAAGAGGATCCATCAGAAATTGAGGCAAGTAAATATGATTTGGCTTATGTTAAATTGGATGGCTCAATTGGCTGCATGGTTAATGGAGCAGGGTTAGCAATGGCAACCATGGATATAATTAAACTATTTGGAGAAGAACCAGCAAACTTTTTAGATGTTGGTGGTGGTGCTTCTAAAGAAAAAGTTTCTGCAGCATTTAAAATAATACTTTCCGATCCTAATGTTAAAGGGATTTTAATAAATATTTTTGGTGGAATTATGAGATGTGATATTCTTGCCCAAGGAGTAGTCGAGGCTGCAAAAGAAATTAACATAAACGTTCCATTAGTAGTGAGATTGGCAGGCACAAACTTTAAAGAGGGAAAATCAATTCTGGATAATTCTGAATTAAAAATTATTTCTGCATCAGATTTGTCAGATGCTGCTAGTAAAATTGTAAAAGCAATAAAATAATGTCTATATTAATTAATAAAGAAACAAAAGTGATTTGTCAGGGTTTTACTGGTGAACACGGCACCTTTCATTCTGAGCAAGCAATAAAGTATGGAACAAATTTAGTAGGAGGAGTTACACCAAAAAAAGGTGGCCAAACACATTTAGAGAGACCAGTTTTCAATACCGTCAAAGAAGCAAAAGAAAAAACAGGTGCAAATGCAACAATGATTTACGTTCCTGCGAAATTTGCAGCAACAGCAATTATTGAAGCTATTGACACGTCTATAGAACTTATTGTTTGTATTACCGAAGGTATTCCAGTTCTTGATATGTTAAAAGTAAAACAGAAACTCTTAAAATCAAAATCAAGACTCATAGGACCAAATTGTCCTGGGATTATCACTCCAGACGAATGTAAAATAGGTATAATGCCAGGTAATATTCATAAGAAAGGATCCGTTGGTATAGTTTCTAGATCTGGAACATTAACTTATGAAGCCGTAGCTCAAACCACTGAAAATGGTCTTGGCCAGTCTACATGTATTGGAATTGGAGGAGATCCAATTAATGGCACTAATTTCATTGATTGTCTTGATCTTTTTTTGAAAGATGAAGAGACCAGATCAATACTTATGATTGGAGAAATAGGAGGTTCTGCAGAGGAAGAGGCCTCAGATTTCATCAAAAAAAATGATATTAAAAAACCTATGGTAGGGTTTATTGCGGGACTTACAGCACCCCCCGGTCGTAGAATGGGTCACGCTGGAGCAATAATTTCTAGAGGAAAAGGCAGTGCTGAAGATAAAATAAAATCTATGGAAAATGCGGGTATTACAATAGCAAAATCACCTGCTGATTTAGGTAAAACACTCTTAGATAAATTGTCTCTTTAAATAAAGTATCTTTGTATTATAACAGTTGATGAGAATGAGTTCCTCAAACAATTTAGAAAATAAAAAACAATCGTTTTTAAATAAATCTAATAATGGATTTATTGAGCAAATGTATGTTAGGTATATTGAAGGTGACCCAAGTTTACCTGAAAGTTGGAAGGTTTATTTTAAGGATTTAAATGAGGATTTAGATCTAATATCTAAAGAAATAAAAGGGCCAAAATGGAATCCTAAAAAAATTAATATTAATAAGAATAATACTACTAATTCGATTGTTGAAACTAAAGCAAACATAAACCCAGACAAGAATTTGAAAGATTCTATTAGAGCTATTACTTTGATTAGAGCATATAGAACGAGAGGACATTTAATTGCAAATCTAGATCCTCTCGGATTAATGAAAAGAGAGTATTTGCATGACTTACACCCAAATGATCATGGTTTTAAAAATGAAGATATGAATAGAAAAATATTCTTAGATAATTACATGGATATAGGTTATGCAACTATAAAAGAAATAACATCCAATCTTAGGAAAATTTATTGTTCTTCAATTGGAGCTGAGTTCATGCATATAACTGATCCCTCTGAAAAAGTTTGGTTCAGGGAGAGAATGGAAAAAAAAGAAAATCAAGTTAATTTTACAAAAAATGGAAAAGTTGCAATTTTAAATAAAATTATTCAAGCTGAGGGTTTTGAAAAATTTTTAGCTAAAAAATATGTTGGTACAAAAAGATTTGGATTAGATGGGGCAGAGTCGCTTATACCTTCCTTAGAACAGATTATAAAAAGAGGAGGACAACTTGGAGCAAAGGAAATTAAAATTGGAATGCCTCACCGTGGTAGACTAAATGTTTTGGCTAATGTGTTACAAAAATCTTACAAAAGAATTTTTAATGAATTTTCGGGAGAATTTTCAGCAAGTCATAATGATTCAACAGGAGATGTTAAATATCATCTTGGCGCTTCATCAGACAGAGAATTTGATGGAAACTCTGTACATGTCAGTTTAACAGATAATCCGTCACATCTTGAGGCAGTTAATCCAATAGTATTAGGACAAACTAGGGCAAAACAGTATTTTCATAAAGATAAAGAACGAAAAAAAGTAATACCAGTTTTAATACATGGGGATGCTGCATTTGCAGGACAAGGTGTAGTTGCAGAGTGCTTCGCAATGTCTGGATTAAAAGGACATAACATTGGAGTAACCATACACATAATTGTTAATAACCAAATAGGTTTCACTACTAGTCCAAGATTTGCAAGATCAAGCCCTTATCCATCTGATTTAGGTAAGGTCGTTGAGGCTCCAATACTTCACTGTAATGGAGACGATCCAGAGTCAGTAGTTCACTGTGCAAAAATTGCAATAGAATTTAGACAAAAATTCAATAAAGACGTAGTAATTGATATGATTTGTTATAGAAGATTTGGTCATAACGAAGGGGACGAGCCATCATTTACACAGCCTCTAATGTACAAAAAAATAAGATCTCACCCAACCACATTAAATATATACGGAAAAAAACTAATTCATGAAAAAACTCTATCTGATGGTGAGTTCAAAGAAATGAATAAAAATTTTAAAGATCTTCTTGATGAGCAGTTTAAAACCTCGAAAGACTATAAGCCAAAACTTAATTGGTTCGAAGGCACATGGTCAAGATATCAACCAGAAAAGGGCAAAGATAAAAAAGGCATCACGGGAGTAAATACAGATACAATAAAAAAAATATCAGAGAGAATTAATGTAATACCAAAAGAGGTAAAACCTCACAAAACAATTGAAAAAGTTTTTTCAATAAGACACAAATCTATTATAGATGGTAAAAATATTGATTGGTCTAACGCAGAAAGCCTTGCTTTTGCTACACTTCTAGATGAGGGATTCCCAGTCAGATTAGTTGGGCAAGATTCTGGAAGAGGTACCTTTAGCCAAAGGCATTCAGTAATTAGAAATCAAGATAATAATAACAGGCATATCCCCTTAAATAATATTTCAAACAAACAAAAAAATTATGAGATTGTAGACAGCTTATTATCCGAATTAGCAGTTTTAGGTTTTGAATATGGATATAGTTTAGTAGAACCCGAAACCTTAACAATTTGGGAGGCACAGTTTGGTGATTTTGCTAATGGTGCTCAAGTTGTAATCGACCAATTCATAGCATCAGGAGAAAGAAAATGGTCTCGAGCATCAGGACTTGTTATGCTCTTACCTCATGGATATGAAGGTCAAGGACCGGAACATTCATCTGCGAGACTAGAACGTTTTTTACAGTTATGCGCTCAAGAAAACATTCAAGTAATCAATTGTACAACACCTGCAAATTATTTTCATGTTTTAAGAAGACAAATTCATAGAGAATTTAGAAAACCTTTGGTTGTAATGACACCAAAATCACTACTTAGAAATAAACATTGTGTTTCTAACTTAGAAGATTTCAGTAAAAAAAATTATTTCCATAGAGTTTTACCGGATCATGCTTTGGAAAAAAACAGTAAGTTTATAAGTATAAAAAAACCAAAAAATATAAGAAAAATTGTTTTTTGCTCAGGTAAAGTATACTTTGATTTACTAGATGCTAGAGAAAAAAACAAAGTAAATGATGTTTTATTCTTCAGGATTGAACAATTATATCCTTTTCCAGTAAAATCATTAAGCAAAGCAATAAAACCATTTATCAAAAATGCTGATTTTTTTTGGTGTCAAGAAGAACCAAAAAATATGGGAGCATGGTCTTCAGTTAGAGACTATATTCAATGGACATTAGATAATTTAGAGGTTAAAAAGAAATTGGATTATATTGGAAGAAAACCTGCGGCATCACCTGCCACTGGTTATGCCAATAGACATGCAAAACAACAACAAGAAATTTTAGACAAAGTATTTAAATAAATGTTAGAAAAAATAGTCGTACCTGCTCTTGGAGAAAGTATTACTGAAGCTACAGTTGCTAAATGGTTAAAAAGTAAGGGAGATAGTGTTGAGGCAGATGAACCCATAGTTGAATTAGAAACTGATAAAGTAAACCTTGAGGTACCATCACCTTCTAACGGTATACTTGGTGAAATCAGCGTTGAGGAAGGAGCAACTGTAGAGGTAGGAGCTACTCTGGGGTCCATCATGGGAGGACAATCTGCACCTAATAAAGGAATTGAGAAAATTAAATCTGACATACCAAAAGATGAACAAAGCGAAGATAATATTATTAAGCTAGATGATGAAAGAGAAACCAAGTTATTTGAAAAAAATGATGATACAGAAAAAAGTAATGATGAAGAAAATTTATTCGAGGATGATGTTCTGGTTCTCACAGAGGAAGTCAAAACTGATAAAGACAATTTATCAAAAAGGGAAAATATAATGTCACCTGCTGTTAGAAAAATAGTTCAAGAGAATGATATTGATTTAAAAAAAATAAAAGGTTCAGGTAAAGATGGAATGGTATTAAAGGGAGATTTAATCGGATTAATGTCTATAAAACCTGCACCATCTGAGAGAAAGATAAAGTTTGGTGAAGAAGAAAAAATTAAAATGTCTAGGTTAAGGATGACAATTGCCAAAAGATTGAAACAATCTCAAAATAACGCTGCTATGTTAACTACATTTAACGAAGTAGATATGACTAAAATAATTGAAATAAGAAAAGAAAACCAAGAAGATTTTCAAAACAAATTTAAAATTAAACTAGGTTTTATGTCTTTTTTTGTTAAAGCGAGTATTGTTGGTTTAAAGTTGTATCCTGCAATCAACGCTGAGGTAGAAAATGACAATATTATTTACAAAAACTATTATAATATCAGCTTCGCTGTTGGTACAGAAAAAGGACTTGTGGTGCCAGTTCTGAAAAACGCAGACGAAATGTCATTTGCTGAAATAGAAAATAATATAAAAGTATTATCTGATAAATCTAAAGATGGAAAAATTGCCATTGATGATTTACAAGGCGGCACATTCACAATAAGCAATGGAGGTGTATACGGTTCTATGCTCTCTACGCCAATTTTAAATTTACCTCAATCTGGGGTATTAGGAATGCACAATATTGTAAATAGGCCATTCGTAGTAGACAACGAAATTAAAATCAGGCCAATTATGTATCTTGCTTTATCTTATGATCATAGAATAATTGATGGAAAAGAAGCTGTATCTTTTTTAAAAATAGTAAAAGAAAATTTAGAGGATCCTAGGAGGTTATTTTTAAACTTATAATGTATGACTGAAAAATTTGATGCGATAGTTATAGGAGGTGGCCCGGGTGGTTATGTTTGTGCAATCAGATTAGCACAACTAGGTAAAAAAACTGCTTGTGTTGAATACAGAGGTAGCTTGGGTGGAACATGTCTGAACATTGGCTGTATACCCTCAAAAAACTTATTAAACCTATCTGAAAATTTCCAAAAGGCTAAAAACTTTTCTCAAGTTGGCATTGAAGTAGGAGAGATCAAATTAAATATTGAAAAAATGATGAAAAATAAAGACAAAGCAGTTAATGTTTTGACTAAAGGGGTAGAATTTTTATTTAAAAAAAATAAAGTTACATACTTTAAAGGTTTTGGAAGTTTTTCCACAGAAAAAAAAATATTAATTAAATCTAATGATGGAAATGAAAAATTAATAGAGGGTAAAAATATAATTATTGCAACAGGATCAGAACCACTAAAAATGCATAATGTTGAATTTAACGAGAGAGATATCATATCTTCAACTGGCGCTTTGTCTTTAAAAAAAGTGCCTAAAAAAATGATTGTAATTGGAGGCGGATACATTGGTTTAGAAATGGGTTCAGTATGGTCAAGATTAGGTTCGGAAGTTCATGTGATTGAATTTCTTGATCATATAACGCCTGGATTAGATATAGAGATATCTAATGAATTTATGAAAATATTAAAAAAACAAAATATAAAATTTCATTTAAATACCAAAGTTGAGTCAATTAAAACAAGTGAGAATGGAGTGGAAATAAATACTATTAATAAAGATGGGAAAAAAGATATTTTTAATTGTGATGTAACTTTAATTGCAATTGGCAGAAAGGCATTTACCCAAAATTTAAATCTAAAACAAATTGGGCTTGAAACTGATGAAAAAGGACGGGTAAAAGTAGATAAAAAATTTAAAACATCAAACAAAAATATTTTTGCTATAGGGGATGTTATTCAAGGCCCAATGCTTGCGCATAAAGCTGAGGAGGAAGGAATTGCTGTAGCAGAAATTATTGCTGGACAGTCTGGACATGTTAACTATGATCTTATACCTGGTGTAATATATACCTCACCCGAAGTAGCAAGCATCGGTATGACTGAGGAAATTTTGAAATTAAAAAAAATATCCTATAAAGTAGGTAAATTTCCGTTTATGGCTAATTCTCGAGCAAAGGCTATCGATGAGCCCGAAGGTTTTGTAAAAATTTTGGCGGAAGAAAAAACTGACAAAGTTTTAGGAGTTCATATTATAGGTCCACATGCTGGGGAAATGATTGCAGAAATGGCTATTGCAATGGAATTTGGTGCAAGTTCGGAGGATATTGCAAGGACTTGTCATGCCCACCCTACATTTTCTGAGGCTATAAAAGAAGCAGCATTATCAGTAGATAAAAGACAGATTCATTCGTAATATACATCATTTACAATAGATGAATTATCCCGTTCTATTACCAAATATTTTTGATCATCCTTTTACATACTCATCTGACCTAAATTTAAAAATAGGAGATTATGTAGAGGTACCATTTGGTAGGAAAACAATGAATGGAATAATTTGGGATAAATTCGAGGAAGATTCAAAAAAAAACTTCAAAATAAAAAAAATCATTAAAAAACTTAGAGTGAAACCCCTAAAAATAGAAATTATTAAATTTTTAAACTGGTTTTCTAATTACAATATGTCACCTAAAGGCATGGCACTAAAGTTACATTTATTGGGGAGTGAGGCAGTTGAAATAATGTCAGATAATAGTTATGAAGTATTTAAATTAAATAACAAAAAAAACATTTACCGTTTAAATGTCGAACAAACTAAATCTTTTAAAGAGCTAAGTAAAAATAAGAACAAGTTTAATGTTAAAGTTCTACAAGGAACAACCGGATCTGGTAAAACCTTGGTTTATTTTAATCTTATTTTAGAAAAAATAAAAAGTGGAAAACAAATACTCATTCTTCTTCCAGAAATTGGTTTAACTCACGAATTTGAAACAAAATTTACTAATTTTTTTGGATTTAAACCGGCAATATGGCATTCATCAATAACAAAAAAAATTAAAAAAAAAGTTTGGAGTGGAATAAGTGAAAATAAAATTAAAGTTGTAATAGGCGCAAGATCGTCGTTGTTTTTACCGTTTTGTAATCTCGGCATGATAGTTGTAGATGAAGAACACGACCAATCCTATAAACAAGATGAGGGAATTACTTACAACGCTAGAGATATGGCAATTTCAAGGGCATCCTTTGAGAATATACCAATAAATTTAGTTTCAGCAGTCCCGTCAGTAGAAACCTATAATAATATTGTTAGTGGAAAATTTTTTTCATCTAGAATTATAAATAGATATAAAAATGCAAAGTTACCGGAGTATGAATTAATTGACATTAAAAATGAAAAAAAAATAAAAAATAATTTTATTTCAGAATATATCATTAAAAAGGCACATTATCATTTGAAGAAAAATGACCAAGTACTATTCTTTATTAATAGAAGAGGTTATTCTCCTTTTGTAATTTGTAAAACATGTTTAAATCATTTTATTTGTCCCAATTGTTCAGCAAATCTTGTGTATCACAAAAAAATTAAAAAAATTTTATGTCATTATTGTGATTATAAAAATACTTTAATCAATGGCTGTAAAAATTTTAACAAAAAATGTGATTTTATTTTTAGCGGACCAGGGGTAGAAAAAATATTAGATGAAGTTAAGATAAAATTTCCAAACTACAAAACAATGATATTCTCGAGTGATACAATGAATAAAAAAAACTCAAAAGAGGAAATAGAAAAAATTGTAAATAACAAAACAAAAATTTTAGTTGGGACTCAGCTAATATCAAAGGGCTTTCATTTCCCTAACTTAAATTGTATAATTGTTTTGGATATTGATTTTGCTGCTAGAGGTTTCGATCTACGTAGTGTTGAAAAAACTGTACAATTATATCACCAACTATCAGGACGCGCAGGTAGAGATGGGAAACCTTCTAAAGTTTATTTTCAAACTATTAATAAAAAAAATAACATGATTGACCAAATTATTAATCCAGATCCATTTGTTTTTTTAAAAAAAGAACTCGATATACGCAAAAGATATAAACTTCCACCATTTGAACGATTTATATCTATAATCATAAGCTCCTCAAATGCTGCAAACTGCGATAAAGTTGCTTTTAATCTTACAGATTTTTTAAAAAAAAATATAAAAGCTAACATACTAGGGCCTGTGAATGCACCAATTTATAAAATAAGAGGTAAATATAGAAATAGAATACTAATTAGGTCCCATAAAAACTCTAAAATTCAGGAACAAATTAAACGAGTATTTTCGATCTTTAAATTTCCGCCTGAAATAAAACTGTCAGTTGATGTTGATCCAATTAATTTCAATTAATCCTTATAAAATCAATATTTTTGCATCCTCCATCTTGATCAGTAATCCCCTATATGTTAATTAATTCGCAATTTTGCAATCTTTTAACAAAAATATATAATTTGGATAAATCCACAAAACATGACTGCCAATAGTTACTCAAAAGCACTTTATGAATTATCAGTAGAAGCTGGTATTCTTAAAGTTATAGAAAACCAAGCAAAAAATCTTTTGGAATATATAAACAAAATAGACGAATTTAAAAAATTTATTAAGAGCCCAGTTTCCAAACAAGACGATCACTTAAATATAATAGATGTTGTTTCGAAAACATTAAAATTTAATACACTTTTTGAAAAATTTTTAAAATTTTTATCTTCAAAAAGAAGACTATTTTATCTTGATAAAATATTAAAAGATTTTTTATCTTTTTGTTCTTTAAATCGAGGTGAGTTGGATGCAAAAATAATTTCATCAAAAGAACTTTCCAAAGAAGAAATTGAAGTTATTAAAAAAGATCTATCGCAAAATTTTAAATCGAATATAAATTTAAATTATGAAATTGACAAAAGTTTAATAGTAGGAATTAAAATACAAGTAGGTAGTATAATGATAGATAACTCATTAAAAACAAAATTAAAAAAAATACACAAACAATTGATAGAGGTATAAATGGATATTAATCCTTCAGAAGTGACTAAAATTTTAAAAGAGGAAATAAAAAAATTTGGTGATAAAACAGAGGTTACTGAGATTGGACAGGTACTCTCAGTGGGTGATGGTATAGCAAGAATTTATGGATTGGACAATGTACAAGCTGGGGAAATGGTAGAATTTTCTGATGGTTCAAAAGGAATGGCTCTTAATTTGGAAAACGATAACGTTGGTGTCGTTATATTTGGAGATGATAAAACAGTAAAAGAGGGGGATACTGTTAAAAGAACTGGTGCTATTGTAGATACACCAGTTGGAAAAGAATTATTAGGTAGGGTGGTAGATGGTTTGGGAAATCCTATAGATGGAAAAGGTTCATTAGATAAATCCCAAAAAAGAAGTAGAGTAGAGGTAAAAGCACCTGGTATTATTCCAAGAAAATCAGTTAATGAACCAATGCAAACTGGATTAAAATCAATTGATAGCCTAGTGCCAATTGGAAGAGGTCAAAGGGAACTCATAATTGGCGACAGACAGACAGGAAAAACTGCAGTTGCAATTGATGCTATAATTAATCAAAAAAAAATTAATGAAACTGGTGATGAAAAACAAAAACTATATTGTGTATATGTGGCAATAGGTCAAAAAAGATCAACAGTTAGGCAGATTGAAAAAACATTAGAAGAAGCAGGTGCAATGGAATATACAACCATAGTTGCCGCTACTGCTTCAGACGCAGCTCCACTTCAATTTTTAGCACCTTACACTGGTTGTGCTATGGGTGAATTTTTTAGGGATAACGGAATGCATGCATTAATTATCTATGATGATTTATCAAAACAAGCCGTTGCATATAGGCAAATGTCTTTACTATTAAGACGTCCCCCCGGAAGAGAGGCTTACCCTGGTGATGTATTTTACCTTCATAGCAGATTGCTCGAAAGAGCTGCGAAATTAAGTGATGAACATGGTGGTGGTTCTCTTACAGCTTTACCAATTATTGAAACACAAGGTGGTGATGTATCTGCATTTATTCCTACTAATGTAATCTCAATAACTGATGGGCAAATATTTTTAGAGACAGAATTATTTAACCAAGGAATTAGGCCTGCTATTAACGTAGGACTTTCTGTTTCAAGGGTTGGGTCTTCTGCCCAAACTAAGGCTATGAAAAAAGTCTCAGGATCTATGAAGTTAGAATTAGCTCAGTATAGAGAGATGGCTGCTTTTGCGCAATTTGGATCAGATTTAGATGCTTCAACACAAAAATTATTGAATAGAGGTGCTAAACTTACTGAACTTTTAAAACAGAAACAATATTCACCAATGACAGTTGCAGAACAAGTAATATCAGTTTTTTGTGGTGTTAAAGGATATTTAGATGATATTGAACAGAGAGACATTGAGAAGTTTGAATTAAAAATAATTGAGAAGTGTAAATCCGAAAAACCTGAGATAATCGATTCAATTATATCAACTGGTAAGTTAGAGGAAAATAGTGAAAAATTATTAACACAAATGATTACAAGTCTTAAAAAAAATTTTAATTAATAAAAATGGCAAGTTTAGACGATTTAAAAAAAAGGATATCCAGCGTTAAATCAACGCAAAAGATCACCAAAGCTATGAAAATGGTGGCAGCTGCTAAATTAAGAAGAGCTCAAGAAAATGCAGAAAAAGGGAGACCCTATTCAGAGAAGATAAATAGTATTATACTTAATCTTTCAAGAGTTATAACAGATAAAGAAAACACACATAAATTATTATCTGGAACTGGGGAGGAAAATGTTCACTTATGTGTTGTACTAACTGCTGACAGAGGTCTCTGTGGAGGTTTCAATTCTAATATTATAAAAAAAGCAAAAGCTTACTTCCAAAAACTCAAAGAAGACGGAAAAGACTTAAAAATTATTACGGTCGGGTCTAAAGGATATGATCAGTTAAAAAGAATTTATAGCGACAAAATTATTGATAAAATTTCATTTAAAGACTCAAAAAATGCAAACTTTTTTGATGCCAGCAAAGTTGGTAAGATAATAATAGAAAGATTCGAGAATAAAGAATTTGATATATGTACGATTTTTTATAATCAATTTAAAAATGTTATTACACAGATACCTCAAGAGCAACAAATCATTCCTATTAAAACAGATAAGGAAAACGGAAATATTTCAAAAGATAATTATGAGTTCGAACCTGATGAAGATGAAATATTAAATAATTTACTACCTAAAAACATATCAACACAAATATTTAAGGCAATGTTAGAGAATTCTGCAAGTGAGCAAGGATCAAGGATGAGTGCAATGGACAATGCGACTAGAAATGCAGGTGAAATGGTTGACAAACTTACTATACAGTACAATAGAAGTAGACAAGCTGCTATTACAAAAGAATTAATTGAAATTATATCAGGAGCAGAAAGTTTATAATATGAGAAAAGGAAATATTACACAAATTATTGGAGCGGTTGTAGATGTTAAATTTGACGGAGATCTGCCTGAAATATTAACTGCATTGGAATGTAATAATGGTGGTAATAGATTAGTTTTAGAAGTAGCACAGCATTTGGGGGAATCAAGTGTAAGAACAATTGCAATGGATGCTACGGAGGGCCTAAAAAGAGGAGATGAGGTTTCAGATACAGGTGCGCCCATTAAGGTTCCTGTGGGACCTGAAACATTGGGGAGAATAATAAATGTAATTGGCGAGCCTATTGACGAAAAAGGTAAAGTAAAAACTAGAGAAAGTTGGCCTATTCATAGAGCTGCTCCTGTGTTTAATGATCAATCAACAGAAACAGAAATATTAGTTACCGGAATTAAAGTAATAGATTTATTAGCTCCATATGCCAAAGGTGGTAAAATAGGTTTGTTTGGTGGTGCAGGCGTTGGTAAAACTGTACTCATAATGGAATTAATTAATAATGTAGCAAAAGCTCATGGAGGCTTTTCTGTTTTTGCAGGGGTAGGTGAAAGAACGAGAGAAGGGAATGATTTATATCATGAAATGATAGACTCTGGAGTCATTAAACCAGAGGGAACGGGCTCTAAAGCTGCATTAGTTTACGGGCAGATGAATGAGCCACCAGGGGCGAGAGCTAGGGTTGCATTAACTGGTTTAACTGTAGCAGAATATTTTAGAGATCAAGAGGGACAAGATGTACTTTTTTTTGTTGATAATATATTTAGATTTACTCAAGCAGGGTCAGAAGTGTCAGCATTACTTGGTAGAATACCTTCAGCAGTTGGATATCAGCCTACTTTAGCAACCGATATGGGAAATTTACAAGAAAGAATAACAACAACAACCAAAGGATCAATTACATCTGTTCAAGCAATTTATGTGCCAGCTGATGATCTAACAGATCCTGCGCCAGCAACATCATTTGCTCACTTAGATGCAACAACGGTGCTTTCAAGACAAATAGCTGAAATAGGTATTTATCCAGCTGTGGATCCCCTAGATTCAACATCAAGAATTCTAGATCCCAGAATAGTAGGGGATGAACATTATAGAGTTGCAAGAGATGTCCAAAAAATATTACAGACTTACAAATCTTTGCAAGATATAATAGCTATTCTCGGCATGGACGAGTTGTCAGAGGATGACAAACTCATTGTTGCAAGAGCAAGGAAGATCCAAAGATTTTTATCTCAGCCATTCTTTGTTGCAGAAGTATTTACTGGATCTCCAGGCAAGTTAGTTGATTTAGACTCAACGATTAAAGGATTTGACGCTATTTGTAAGGGTGACTACGATCATTTGCCGGAAGCCGCTTTTTACATGGTTGGTACAATTGAGGAGGCAGTTCAGAAAGCCGAAAAAATGGCTAAAGAAGCAGCAGCATAATGAGCGATGGTTTCAAAATTGAAATTATTAATCCTGAAAAATCTTTTTATGTTAAAGAAAATATATCTGAGGTAATAGTTCCTGCATTTGAGGGCGAAATGGGTATTTTAAAAGATCACATACCTATTATTTTTTTTTTAAAACCTGGCATAGTTAAAGTTATATATGGCACAGAAGAAGAAAAATTTTATGCAGATAATGGAATTGTTGAATTTAAAGATAATTCACTATGTATTTTGACAAGTTCTATAATAAATTTGAAAGAAATGAAAAATGATTTTGTTAAAAATTCAATTTTAGCAGCTGAAAAAGAGCTTGGAAGTGAAAATTTAGATGATCATAAAAAATTTTTGTTAAACCAAAAAATAGATGCTTTAAAATATATTAATGTAAATTAATTATTTTTTTTAATTCATCTTGTATTTTTTTATAAACATGGAATTTAAAATTTACTACTTCCTCAGTTATTTTTTCTACGTTTGACCATTTCCATTCTAGAAATTCAGGATTCTTAGTTTTAATATTAATCTCAGAATCTTTACCTTTAAATTTTACAATAAACCACTTTTGAATTTGCCCTTTATATTTGCCTTTCCAGATAATACCCAATAAATTTTCTGGTAAATAATATGCGGTAAAACCATTAATTTCTTTTATTAACTCTACATTTTTAATGCTAGTTTCCTCTTTAAGCTCTCTTAAGGCAGCTTCATAGTAATCTTCCCCATCATCAATACCACCTTGTGGCATTTGCCAGTATTTTGAAGGATTATCTATACGTTTAGCAACAAATATTTTATTTTCGTCATTTAAGACCACTATTCCAACACCATTCCTCAATGGTAAATTCTTAATATTTTTACTCATTTAATTACCCTTCAAGTAATCTTCTTGCAAAATTTAATTGATTATCCTTATCAGTAAGAATTCTAAAGTCATCATCCTCTTCTTCAATAGTTATATCTGGGCTCACCCCGACTTCAGAAATTGATTTACCAGAAGGTAAATAATACTTGGAAATTGTAAGTCTTATTGCACCTCTATTTTTTAAAGGAATTATTGACTGAACAGATCCTTTTCCATAACTTTTCTCTCCAATTAAAATTGCCCTTTTGTGATCTTTTAAAGCACCAGCAACTATTTCGGATGCTGAAGCAGAGCCTTTGTTAATTAAAACTATTAATTTTTCCCCATTAATTAAATCGCCTTTTTGAGCAAACCATTTTCTATTTTCACTTTTTTCTCTGCCTTTTGTTGAAACAATTTCACCATCATCGAGAAAAAAGTCAGAAATTTTAATTGCTTGTGTCAAAAGCCCACCAGGATTGTTTCTTAAGTCTAATATATATCCTTTAATTTTCGAATTTTTTTTAAAAATTTTTATTTTTTCTTTTACTTGATCATCGCTGTTTTCATTAAAAGAGGTCAATCTTATGTAGCCAATTTTATTATCAAGAACGTCAGATTTTACGGATGATACCTCTATTATTTCTCTTTTTATATTAAAGGTAAGTGATTTCCTCACCCCTATTCGTCTTACCGTAATTTCAATGTCAGTGCCCACTGGTCCTCTCATTAGTTCTACTGCTTCATTTAAAGTCTTTCCCTGAACTTGTATATCCTCGATTTTGACAATGTAATCTCCAGCCTTAATCCCCTCTCTTTCTGCTGGCGAATTATCAATTGGGGAAATTACTTTTACCACTCCTGCCTCCATACCAACTTCAATTCCCAAACCACCAAATTCACCCCTTGTATCAGTTTGCATCTCTTCAAGATTTTTTGGTGACAAATAAGCCGAATAAGGATCTAATGACTGGAGTACACCGTTTATAGCAGCATCAATTGATTTTGATTGATCGACATCTTCAACATATTCTTTATTAATTTTATCTAAAACTTCACCAAACAAATCTATTTTGTCATATATAGTTTCTTCTTTAGCGAAAGCCTTTAAAGAAATAAAAAAAATTAAAAAATATATTATAGTTTTAGATTTTAAATTCATTACAAAATTATTCTTTCTTTGGGTATTAACTCTGACCACATCTTTTCAAGTTCATAAAATTTTCTTTTTTCAGGATTAAAAATATGTACAATTATATCTATACCATCTACAAGTTTCCACTCTGTGCTATCTTTTCCCTCAATTCTGCAATTACTAAAACCATTATTTTTAAATTTTTCTAATACCTGTTCTGATAAGGATTGTATATGTCTAGATGAAGTGCCACTAGCTATTATCATAAAATCAGCAATAGATGATTTTTCTTTTAAATCAATTGATATTATATTTATAGCTTTATTTTCGTCTAAAGTTTTAATTATCAAAGTTTTTAGGTCGGTTTTTTTAACCATTTATTATTTAAACTATCAAATTTTTCTAATTTTAGAAGATGAAATATCGACTTTTTTAAAATCAATATACCTAAGTCCCCTTTTTTTCAAAGTTTTATATGCTAAAGATTTTTTCGATTTAGCTTTATATTTTGATCTATCAAAAACCAATATTTGACACATATCGGAAATAATTCTCCATTTTTCCCATTTATGAAAATTTATGAGGTTATCAGCACCCATTATAAAAAATAATGAAATCTCTGAATTTTTTTTTTTTTAAATGTTTCAAAAGACTTATAGTCTTATTTGATTTAATTTTGTTTTCTAAATACATAACTTTCATAAATTTTTGATTTATAACCATCTTTTTTGAAAGAAAAATTCTTTTTTTTAAATTTATAAAACTTTTACCTTTAAAAGGATTTTTTTTTGTAATAATCCAGACTACTTTATCCAACTTAAATTTTTTTTTTGCTTCAATAGAAATTTTTAAATGACCTTTATGAGGTGGATCAAATGTACCCCCTAGAATACCTATTCTCAGTTTTCTTTTTTTTTGGGACTTCTTATCTGATTTGACCATTACCAGCAACTAAATATTTATATGATACAAGTTGATTTAACCCAACAGGACCTCTTGGTGGAAGTTTATTTGTTGATATTCCAACTTCTCCTCCAAAACCCAGTTCCGCACCATCAGCAAACTGTGTTGATGAATTATGTATCGCTATTGAGCTTTTTACACTTTTTAAAAAATAATCTGCATTTAAAATGTCAGTTGTGATAATAGCATCTGTATGCATTGTCCCATACTTATTAATATGAGCTACAGCGTCTTTTACGTTATTTACAATTTTGACTGAAATTATAGAGTCTAAATATTCTCTTCCCCAATTTTTTTCAGTTGCTTTGAAGATTTTTCCCTTAAAAAACTTGTTTATTTTATTGTCTGCAAAAATTTTACAATTTTCAGCTATTAAGTTTTCCAGGATATAAATAATTTTTTTCTTGGGACAATCTTTATGAACAAGCAATGTTTCTGTTGCGCCGCAAATACTAACATTTCTTAATTTGGCATTAAGTATAATTTTATTAGCTATATCTAAATTAAACTTTTTGTCTAAATAAGTATGACAAACTCCCTCTAAATGCCCTATCATTGGGATATTACAAATTTTTTTGACTTTTTTTACTAAACTTTTTCCTCCCCTAGGTATGATAACATCCAAATACGAGTCCATTTTCGTCAGAAGATAATCTACTACTTTTCTATTTTTTTTGTTAATAAACTGAACAAAGTTTTGATCCACATTTGCCGCTTTCAAAGACTTTCTAAACAATTTGACAAGTATTTTATTTGTTTGGAACGCCTCAGAACCACCTTTAAGAATTACTGAATTTCCAGATTTAAAACATAAACAAGATAAGTCAACAGTAACATTCGGCCTGCTTTCATAAATTACTCCTATTACTCCAATTGGAATTGTTATTTTTTTTATATTAAGTCTATTTGGTCTTTTCCATTTTTCTATTATGGATCCAACGGGATCCTTGAAATTTATAATATCTTGGATAGTTTTGATTATGCTAGGAAATTTGGTTTCGTTTATCTCTAATCTTGAGATTAAACTTTTGTGTAGTTTTTTTTTTATTGCGAATTTTATATCTTTTTTGTTTTCTTTTAAAATTTTAAATTTGTTTTTGTTTAATAATTTTACATAATTATATAAAACTTTATTTTTTATTTCCGTGCGAATATTTTTTTGACTTGCTTTATAAGAAGCCGATCCAATTTTATCAAAATACCCTTTCATTTTATATTCTTACCATATCATCTTTGTGAATAACCTCAGATTTTGATTTATAACCTAAAATTTCAGCAATTTGATTTGAATGATAACCTTTAATTTTCTCTACCTCATCTGCAGAAAATGAGCTTAGACCGATTGCTAATTCCTTGTTACTTTTATTTAAAATCTTTATTTGATCACCTTTATTAAAATTACCTAATACTGTTTTTATACCAGCAGCTAGAAGACTTTTTCCGTTTTCTAGGGCATTTTCGGCACCATCATCAACAATTACTCTTCCCTTTGTGTTCAAAGAACTTGCTATCCATTTTTTTCTTGCAGCTAATTTAGAAATCTTTGGTACGAACCAAGTGCAGTTGTTATCTAAAGTTATTTTTTTTATAGGTCTATTTTTTAAACCATTAGCAATTACCATTTTGCATCCAGAAAGCTCACAAATTTTTGCTGCATCGATTTTTGTTTTCATACCTCCTGAGCCATACTCACTTGTTTTATTTGTAGCTAAATTTAATATTTGTTTATCAATTTTTTCAATTTTTTTTATTAATTTCGAATCTTTAAATTTTTTTGGATTTTTTGTATAAAGACCATCTACATCTGATAACAAAACCAAACAATCGGCTCCTAAAATCTGAGCCACACGAGAAGCTAATCTGTCGTTATCTCCATATTTTATTTCTGAAGTGGCAATAGTATCATTTTCATTAACAATAGGTATGAATTTTAAATTAAACAAATTTTCAAATGTCCTTTTTGCATTAATTGCACGTCTTCTTTTTTCTGTATCTTCCAAGGTTATTAAAACTTGAGATATATTCAATTTATTTATCGCAAAAGTTCTTTTAAAAAGATTCATAAGTTCTATCTGGCCTATAGAGGCCGCTGCTTGGCTTTGATCAATTTTAAGTTTGTTTCTTGAAATTTTTAACTTTTTGCAACCCAAAGCAATGGCGCCTGAACTAACAATAACAATATTTTTTTTTAATTTAACAAGTTCTTTTATATCTTTTGCAAAGTCTTTTAACCAATCATTTCTAATATTTTTTTTATTGTCAATTATCAGGGAAGAACCAATTTTTACAATTATTATTTTTGATTTATCTAGATACATAGTTTACTAATTTTGACTTAAGTTTTGATACAGTTTTTTTATCAAACGTAGACATTTCAATAATTTTACATTTTATTTTATTTTTAAATAGCCTTTTCTTCTGCTCAACCTCTTTTGGAGTCAATAAATCTGTTTTATTTAAAACTACTATTTCAATTTTTTTCAAAAAATCTTTGTTATATTTTTCAAGCTCGTATCTAATTTGTTTATAAGAATTAATAATATTTTTCTCTGAAATATCTATTAGGTGTAAAATAGTCCTACATCTTTCAATATGTTTTAAAAATTTTATCCCAAGACCAACCCCGTTATGAGCGCCCTCAATTAATCCAGGTATATCTGCTAAAGTGATTTCTTTATTATCGTAAGTTGCCACCCCAAGATTAGGATTCAAAGTTGTAAATTTGTAATTAGCAATTTTTGGTGTTGCAGATGTAATAGAGGCCAGTAAACTTGATTTACCTGCATTAGGAAGACCAATAATTCCAATATCTGCTATAGTTTTCAGCTGTAACCATATGTAAAATTCTTCGCCTTTACCACCCCTGGTAAATTTTCTTGGAGCTCTATTTGTTGATGATTTGAAATTTGTATTACCAAGCCCTGCATGACCTCCTAATGCTACAACGAATTCCTCATTTTCTTTTTTAAAGTCAAAAATCAAAGTTTTATTATCTTCTTCAAATACTTGTGTTCCAATAGGAACTAATAAATATAAATTTTCTCCACCTTTTCCTGTTTGGTTTTTTCCTTTTCCATTTTCACCTCTTTTAGCTTTAAAATGTTGCGTATACCTGTAGTCAATTAATGTATTTAAATTTCTCTCAGACCTTAATATTACAGATCCACCTTTTCCGCCGTTCCCTCCATCTGGACCACCATACTCAATAAATTTTTCCCTCCTGAAACTTGGAGATCCAGATCCTCCGTCTCCAGCTTTTACATATATCTTTACTTGGTCAAGAAATTTCATAATACAACTTAAGTTAGGTTGTATGAATTAATTGGGTTTAACAGAAACGTATGTTCTGTCTGATTTACTTTTTTTAAAAACTACTTTTCCTCTAATAATTGAGAATATTGAATGATCCTTACCCATTCCTACGTTTTGACCTGGAAAAATTTTAGTTCCTCTTTGCCTTACTATAATATTTCCAGGAAGAACAAACTGACCACCATATTTTTTAACACCAAGTCTTCTACCTGCGCTATCTCTTCCGTTTCTAGATGATCCACCTGCTTTTTTTGTTGCCATTTAATATTCTATTTTTTTTCTTTAGTTAATTTTACTTTTTCAATTTTGCTAACATTTTCTGCTTCTGACAATATCTTACCTTCTTTTGATAAAATTTTATTAACCCTTATAAGTGTAAATTTTTGCCTATGACCGTTTTTTCTTCTTGAATTTTTTCTTCGTCTTTTTTTAAATATTAAAATCGTACGATTTTTATCATTTTTCAAAAATTCAGCCTCAACCATTGCACCATCAATAGTCGGAGATCCTATCTCAATAGTTTTATCATCTCCATATGCTAAAATTTCTTTAAATTCAATTTTTGAATTAGGTTTGTAATCACCTATTTTTTCAACTTTTAATATCTCACCAGCTTTAACTTTATACTGCTTTCCACCTGTTTGTATAATTGCATAAGACATTGTAATTCCAAATTTTATTATGTGCAATATAGTCTGAGCCTTTTTATAGTCAAGATTAATAAGCTAAAAATTATCCTTTAATTCTCTTAATTTTGTAAAGGTTACTATATTTTCTGCTTTTAAAAAAATATTACATTCAATCTCCTCTTTAAGCTTAGTTGGGATTGTTGGTTTTCCCAATTCAATATTTTCTTTAATTGATAAAATTTTTTTTTTTAATTTCTCATTATTTGGATCAAATTTACTGCAAAACTCTGAATTTTTTAAAGTATACTCGTGACCACAGAAAATTTGAGTATCCTCATCAAATGATTTTATAAAATTTAAAGACCTATACATGTCTTCATAGGACCCCTCAAATAATCTTCCGCAACTTAATGAAAAAAGTGTATCTCCAGTAAATAAAAATTTTTCTTTTGGGAAACTAAAACAAACATGGCCTGAGGTATGTCCAGGCGTATGAAAAGTATAAAATGAGAAATTTTCAAAATTAAAATGTTCTTTATCTTTCAATGAAATATCAATACCTGGTATTCTATTTTTATCTCCCTCAAACCCAATTATTTTACAATTATATCTTTTTTTTAAATCTAAATTTCCATCTACATGATCAAAATGGTGATGGGTATTTAGTATATATTTTAGAGATAATTTTTTTTCATTTAATAATTTTACAATTGGTTTTGATTCACTTGGATCAATAACAATACAGTTTTTTCCATCAATCAAAACATAAGAAAAGTTGTCTTTTAAGCATTTAATTATTTCTACATTTATCATTTTTCAATCATAAAAATTCCAAGTTCTGAAGTCAAATTTTTAAGCCTTAAATTCTTACTATTAATTAAAGAAACCTTTTTATTTGTTAAGGCTAGAGACTTAGATAGGTTTAAGTCTCTTTTTTTACAAAAATTGACAAAATCCTTTATTGTACACATATGTAGGTTTGGTGTATTAAACCATTCATATGGTAGTGTTTTTGTAACTGGCATTGTGCCCTTCAACAATAAATTAGCTCTTACTTTCCAAAAACCAAAATTGGGTATTGTTACTATAGAATTTTTTCCCACTCTCATAAGATCTTTCAAAACCTTTTCTGGATCTAAGAATGCTTGAAGCGTTTGGCTCAAAATGACATAGTCATAGCTATCATTTGGAAATTGTTGTAAATCTATTTCAGCATTTCCCTCGATTACAGTCAAACCTCTCTTAATACATTTCTGGATATTATCTTTTGAGATTTCCAATCCTCTTACTTTTTTTGAAATATTTTGGCAAATAAATTCCATTAATTCTCCATCACCACATCCAACATCTAGTATAGATTTACCTTTTTCAATTAAATTTGCGATTATATGAAATTCTTCTTTCATTGTTAATTACTATATGAATTATTTAAAAAATTTTTTAAAGCATTTAAAAAGTCTGGAACATCTAATAAAAAGGAGTCGTGGCCTTTGTCAGAATCTATTTCAAGAAAACCTACATCAGCGTTTATTGCATTTAAAGCAATTACTATTTCTCTATTTTCCGAAGTTGGATATAACCAATCTGATGTAAATGATATTATAAAAAATTTAGTATTAGTATCTTTAAAAACTTCTGATAAATTTCCTGATGTATTTTTACTTAAGTCAAAGTAGTCCATCGCTCTCGTAATATAAAGATAACTATTAGCATCAAATCTATCAACAAATATTGATCCTTGATATCTTAAATAACTTTCAATTTGAAAATCAGCATCAAAACCAAATTTTATTTTATCTCTTTCTTGCAACTTTCTTCCAAATTTCTCCTGCAATCCTACCTTTGATAAATACGTAATATGTGCTGCCATTCTTGCAACTGAAAGTCCTTTTGAGGGTGATACACCTTGATTTTCATAATCACCATTTTTCCAATTTTCATCTGCCATGATAGCTTGTCTTCCTAATTCATTTAAAGCGATATTTTGGGCAGAGTGGCTAGCTGCACAAGCAATAGGGATTGCAATCTTTGATTTATTCGGAAAATTAGCAACAAATTGAAGAACTTGCATTCCTCCCATAGAGCCTCCTGCCACACAAAATAATTTATCAATTTTAAAATGATCTAATAAATTAAATTGTGCATTTACCATATCGTTAATTGTTATTATAGGAAAATTAGTTCCAATTTTTTGTTTGCTTTTTTCCTTTAGTGAATTTGGGCCAAAGGATCCCATACATCCTCCAATCACATTGGCACAGATTATAAAGTATTTTTCTGTATCAAAAGCTTTATTTGGACCTACGGCGTATGACCACCATCCCTCCTTGTTTGTAATTGGATTTATACCAGAACAAAACTGATCTCCACTAAGCGCATGAAATAACATTACCGCATTATCTTTTTTATCGTTAAGTTTACCGTAAGTTTCAAAAGCTAAAGGATAATTAACTATGGTTTCACCACAGTCTAATTTTAATGGTTTAGAAATTATTATTTTATTAAATTGACTTGTATTATTCATATTTTAATTTGAATTGTGAGAAAAAAAACATTTTTAGCGGTTTTTTTATAGCGCTCGCAATTCAGTTAAATCAGCGCAAGGGCCTTGTATAACATGTTTGATCTATTGTCAATTATATCGAAGTATTGTTAAATTTTATTTAAATTTTCTAATAATATTTATATATAGAATTATGCAAAATATAGTTTTTAAAAAAATAGACATAGAGAGTTACAGACCAGGTAAGTCAACTATTTCACGTAAAAAAAAGGTAATAAAACTATCCGCAAACGAGTCTGCATTAGGGTCTTCCTCTAGAATTAAACCAAGTATTTTTAAATCGAGTAAGTTATTTAGATATCCTGACCCTAGATCAAGGAACTTGAGGTTAGAAATTTCTAAAAGATTTGATTGTAATTTTAATCAAATCATATGTGGATCGGGATCAGACGAAGTAATTCAAATGCTATGTCAACTTTTTTTAAATAAATCAGATGAAGTTATAGTACCAAAGTATAGTTTTTTGATGTATAGAATTTATCCTAAAATTATAGGAGCAAAAGTTATTTTTGCTAATGAAATTAATTTTAAGGTTTCCGTCAAAGAAATTTTAAGAAAGGTTACCAAAAAAACTAAAATGGTTTTTTTAGCAAATCCAAATAACCCAACTGGAACTTATCTAAATTATAAGGAATTAAAAAATCTCAGAAAAAAATTAAGACAAAATATTTTATTGATAATTGATGATGCATACCAAGAATATATGATTAATAAAGATTATTTACCATCACTAAAATTATTTAAGAATTCAAAAAATGTTTTTACGCTTAGAACATTTTCGAAGATCTATGGCCTTGCATCTTTAAGAGTAGGTTGGGGATATGGGTCTAAAAAGATAGTGGAAGGTTTAATGCGAATTAAACCACCTTTTAATGTTACAAATGTAGGTGAATTTTCTGCTGTTGAGTCTCTAAAAGATAAAGTTTTTATAAAAAAATCAGTAAAACACAACCTAAATTGGGCTAACAAATTAAAAAAAATTTTAAAAAATTATAATATAAGCACAAATGAAGTTACAGCAAATTTTCTGTTTTTAAATTTCGATAAATGTAAACTCACCTCTTCATACGTAAAAAAAAAATTGGAACAAAAAGGTATAATTGTAAGAAGTCTTGAAATTTATAAAATTAAAAATAAACTTAGGATAACAATTGGAAATACTAAAGAAAATGTTTTATTAATAAAAGCATTCAAAACTATATTTAAAAATGTTTGAAAATGTTTAAAAATGTACTCATAATAGGTTGTGGATTAATTGGATCTTCATTACTAAAAGGGATAAATAAACAAAAAATTTCTAAAAATATAAGTATTTTTGATACTTCAAAAGAAAACCGCCTTATAATAAAAAAAATTAGATATAAAACAAACTTTATAAAAAAAATTGACAAAAATATTTCGAGGATGGATTTAATAATTTTGAGTACTCCAATGTCCCAGTACAAAACAATATTAAATAAACTCTCAAAATTTGTTTCAAAAAATACTTTAATCACTGATGTTGGGTCAACTAAGTTAAATATTGAGAGTATTATAAAAAAAAATTCCAGAATTAACAAAATGTTCGTTTTAAGTCACCCAATTGCAGGTTCAGAGGTAAGCGGACCATATTACGGTAATGCAAATTTGTTTAAAAATAAATGGTGTATTATAATTAAAAATAACTACAAAAATAATCAGAAAAAAATTATAAATTTTTGGAAAAAACTTGGTTCCAAAATTGTATTAATGAATGCCAAAGAACATGATAAAATCTTCTCAATAACAAGCCATCTTCCACATTTAATAGCTTATAATTTAATAAAGACAGCTATTGACTTTCAAAAAAAAGAAAAAAAAAATATTATCAAATACAGCGCAGGCGGGCTAAGAGATTTTTCAAGAACTGCCGCTTCAAATGAAATAATGTGGCGAGATATATTTTTTAGTAATAAGATAAACATTATTAGGTCTATTGATTTGTTCATTAAAAATTTGAAAAATTTCAAGACTAATATCAAAAATGAAAAGAACAAAGATCTTATAAAAATACTTGTCAATTCTAAAAAAGTAAGGAAGCAAATAATTTATTTAAAACAAGACATTGCAGAACCAAATTTCGGTAGAGGTAACTCCTAAATAAGGATCTTCAGCTCATTTAAGTAATCATCATACCCACTATAAGATTTTAAAGATGTTTTGTATATTGGTTGTCTTGCTTGATTATAACTTATCGTTTTTATTATTCTTTTATTATTTTCTGGGTTTAAACAATTTTTGTCCCAATCTAATTCACAAAAATTTAATAGATTTCTAATTTCATTTTCAGAATTAGTTACCAAATTTTCGTATGATAGGTCAAAAATTTTTTCTGGGAAATACTTTTTCCAATATTTGATCATATTTCTATAAAGTTTGTAGTATTCAGCTAAATCACTTAGATTGTATGAAAAATTTATTTTAGTTGGAAAAAAGTTTTTATACATTGACCAACAGTTATCAACGGGATCTCTTACGATATTTATGAATTTTGAATTAGGTAAATACTTTAATATAAAACCTACATATAAAAAGTTAAGTGGAGCTTTGTCAGTAAAAAATTTCATTGAATTATCTAAATTTGCAACAAATTCTAGATAATCTTTCTTAGCATCATTCAGATTTTTTTCGCTTATATTTTCATTGCTACAGAAATGATTATTATAAATCCTTTCAGTAATCGGTATTTCACCACCACCAAAAACATTTTTATGACTAGACAAGATTTGTTCTGTCAAAGACGTTCCTGACCTGGGCATACCAATAATAAACAAAAAATTTCTACCTTGATAATTAAGATTATTTATATTTTGTTTTTGAAATTTCTCCTTAATATCTTTAAAGGTTTGTATATCTTTTTCTATAGAGTAGCCCCTGTAATTTTTGCATAAATCGTTAGCAGTTTTATAATTTTTAAATGCTAAATCAAATTTTTTTTGGTCATTGTAAGCCTTTGCGAGACCAAAGTGTAAATGAATAAGGGAATTATCATCAAGTTTGTTGTCCCTTAATTTATTTTTCATATCTAAAAAATGAATATTACTTGAATTATATTTTGTAGTTTCAGATATTACTCTATCAGCCTCAGTAAAATTGGGATTATGATCTAATATTTTATAAAACAATTTCTTAGCTTTTTCAATTTGACCCATGCTGTTTAATAGGCCAGCTAAATTATAAATAACCGCCAAAGCGTTAGGTTGAATTGAAAGAATTCTTTCATAAATTTTTACAGCTTCATCCGATAAATCTAAATCTTTTTTTAAGTTACCAAGATTATTTAAGATATGCAGATTATCTTTATCTATATCTAAACCTTTCTTGTAGTATTTCTCAGCTATTTTATATCTAAAAATTTTTGCATAACACATACCTAAATTATTATAAAAATCAGGATTATTTGGGTAAATTTTAAAACCTTTTTGCATTATTTCTATGGCTTTATAAAATTCTTTTGAATTCATATAAGCTAAGCAGAGCAAATTATAAAAGACAGGATTATTATTATCTTTCAAAATTTTTTCGCATTCATTTATAACTTCTGAAAATTTCTGTTTGGATAACTTTACCTTTAGACTCTCAAATTTTTCTTTTAGATTTATATCTTTTTCTTTCATTTATCCTAAGCCAATAACTTTAAGATTTGCTGTTTTTTCTATTAAATCAATAGTTTTATTTGTATTCATAATTAACACCTTTTTTTTTGGTCCATACGCATGAATTAATCTATTTTTTGAAACACACAAAGCTACATGGCCCTTCCAGAAAATTAGAGTATTTTTTTTTAACTCATTTTTCTTTTTAAAGTAATTTAGTTGATCCTTTGTATCTCTTGGACAGTACAAATTGTTAAATTTAAAAAATAGTTGAACTAATGCTGAACAATCAATTCCATGAAAACTTTTCCCTCCCCATTTATATTTAACATTAACAAACATTTTAACTCTTTTAAATAACTTTTCTTTAAATTTTATTGGAACTACATCTTTTTTTTTTATCCAGTATTTATCTATCTTATAAAAATTAAATTTTTTGCCCACAACTGAAATTAAAGAACAGAAACTTAAAGTTTTCTTTGTTTTAAATTTACTATTTGGTTTAGAATAAAGTATAGCTTTTAGACTGTATACTTTATGAGTAATTTTTAAAATTTTTTTAAATTTCCTTTTTTTTACGTATCCTAAATATTTATCATAGGATGTTCTAACTTTGTACCAACCTCTTTTGGATGATATTATATTAAATTTCTCGCCATAAAGTAATTGAGATGATATTTTTGATCTAGTATTTTGTTTTTCATAAATGTTAGTAATAAAGTAATTATTTATCATTTAACGGGAGCAATTCTGGATATCCAAATTATTAAAAAAAGGACCGGGACACCAATTATAGCAGTAATGATAAAATAAGTTTGATATCCCATGGCATCAACCCAAGCACCTGAATATCCTGCAATGAGTTTTGGAATGAAAAGCATTAAAGAACTGAACAAAGCATATTGTGTAGCTGTAAATTTAATTGATGTTAATCCAGATAAATAAACTACAAAGGCTGCTCCAGCAAAACCACTGGCAATATTATCCGCTGTTATAACCATAATTAAATACTTTATATTAATATTAACCCCTGCAAGCCACGCAAATAACAAATTACTTAATGCCGCAATAACTGCACCAATAAATAATGCTTTCATTGTACCAAATCTGTAAGCAAAATAACCTCCAATCAGACCTCCAAATATTGTTGCAAATACACCAAAGAACTTTGAATAAGTAGCAATATCTTTTACACTGTAACCTTTCTCTAAATAAAATAAATTTGCTATTACACCCATTACAACATCAGCAATTCTATAAAGGCCAATTAATAACAAAATAATTATTGCGTATTTCCCAAACCTAGAAATAAAATTCTTAATAGGTTCAATATAGCTTTGTTTTATCAAAGACTTTGATAATACTTTTAGCCTAACTTGTAATATTAAAAAAAAACCACAAATAAGAAAACAAAAACATAGTTTGAAAATTGTAAATAAAAATATCAAGAAATTACTATCACCGAAAGTGTTGGATATATTAGAATATAGATAAATAAATAAAATTACTGAAATTAAAACTGTTAAAAAAAACTTTACGTGCAACCAAGTATTTTTTTTTATAACTATTATTTTTCTTGGGTCTTCAGATATATAATTTGCAAATATTCCAATTATCATTAATAGAGCCATTGTCATATATACCTTTTGCCAAACCGTCTGATCATATTTTTCTACTCCCCAATAAGCAGCTAACCATAAACTACCAGCGCCACCAACAATCATTCCAATTCTGTAACCAGCTATGTACATTGATGATATCGGACCTTGTTTATGTTGATTGACTAGTTCTATTCTGTAAGCATCAATAATAATATCCTGGGTTGCACTAAAAAAAGCAACTAATGCGATACAAATTGCAGTAAACTTTAAATTAAGTTGAGGATCTGTCATGGAAGTAAAAATTAGTGTAATCAAAATTAGTATTTGGACAATTAGTAACCAGCTTCTTCTATGACCCATTTTCGAAAATAACGGAATATTAATTTTATCTACTAACGGTGACCACAAAAATTTAAATGCATATGCAAAACCAGCCCAGCTAAATAGTGTTATCGTACTTCTTTCTACTCCAGCCTTAGACAACCATACTGAAAGTGTTGAAAAGACTAAAAGTATTGGAAGTCCAGATGAGAAACCAAGCATCATCATCTTGAGGGGTTTATCACTAAAGAAAATTGAAAAAAATTTTTTCATTTATTTTCTCCAAAACGAGGGTAAAAATATTATTAATATTGCGAAGATTTCCAGCCTACCAAGTATCATTCCTATTGTTAGCAACCATTTAGACTGATTTGGTAAACTTGAATAATTACTGTTAGGTCCTATTTCATTACCAAGCCCCGGACCAACATTAGATAAGGAGGATGCAGCCCCTGATATCGAGGTTGTAAAATCTAAACCAGTCAAGGTTAGTAGACCAGATAAAATAAAAAAAATTAAGATATACAGGTAAACAAAAGATATAATTGATGCGATAAGCTTGTCATCCAAATTACTATTATTATATCTCAAACTTATTATTGCTCTTGGGTAAATAATTTTTAAAAGTTGATTTCTAAAAAAATAATAAAGTATATGGACTCTAAAAATTTTAATCCCGCAGGTTGTTGAACCTGCACAACCACCTATAAACATTAGAATTAAAAAAAATATAAGTGGAAAATTTCCCCACTGGTCAAATTCTTTTGTAACATAACCAGTCCCAGTTAGTATCGAAACAACATTAAATATTATAGACCTAATAGATACCTCGAAAAGATTATCGTTTACAATTGCAAGATATATAAAAAGTATTAACACAGATATTAAAATCATTTTTAAAAATAATTTAATCTGCTCATCATTAAAAATAATCTTTTTGTCACCAGATAAAAACTTTATATATGAAATAAATGGTATACTTCCTGATAAAATAAAAATTATAGAGACAATTTCAATTTGCGAATTATTAAAATATCCGATGGATTGGTCATAGTTGGAAAATCCACCCGTTGAAACTGTTGTCATTGCGTGGGACAAACTATCAAAACTGTTCATTCCTGAAAATTTATAGGAAAGTGCACAAAAAAAAGTGAGTAATAGATAAATTAAAATTAATCTTAAAGATATTTGTCTTGATTTTGGAAGTATTTTTTCAGATGTGTCGTTAATAGAAATTTTCATCAATTGCATTCCACCAATATTCATGATCGGCATTAAAGTAATTGCCATTAAAATAATACCAATACCACCTAGCCATTGAAGCATAGAACGCCAAATTAGTATTGCCTTTGGTGTTTTTTCAATATCTGAAATAATTGTAGATCCAGTAGTCGTTATCCCAGACATGCTCTCAAAAAAACTATCAGTGATGGATAAATTTAAATCTGACAAAATAAAAGGTAATGATCCAAAAACTGCGATACTTATCCAAGATAAAGCTGTTAGCAAAAACGCTTGCTGCGTATTTATTAATTTTTGATGATCAATATTCGACAAGAAAAATAAAATTCCAAAAACAACTGTAATTATTGACGATATAATAAAGGTTGAATTAAACTGATCATACAATAGTTGAAACAAAATAGGAACCAGCATCGCAATTGCTAAAATGATTAGCAAAATACCTAAGGTAAAAAATACAGTTTTATAATTGGACATTTTCAATCGACATTATTTTATGGTAAATAAATTTCAACATTATATGAATAAATCGTATTCAAAATATAAGAAAATTTAAAAAAGTAATGATAGATATTAATAAGGAAGATATAGAAAAGACAAACTCATGGCCATTTATAGAGGCTAAAAAAATTCTAAAAGAGAGAAAAAAGAATATTACAGAAAAAGGGAAGATTATGCTTCAAACTGGATATGGACCATCCGGTTTGCCACATATTGGTACCTTTGGTGAGGTTGCAAGAACAAGTATGATTGTTAATGCTCTTAACTATATTACCGACATTCCAAAGGAAATAATTACTTTTTCAGACGATATGGATGGTCTCAGAAAAATACCTGAGAATGTCCCAAACAAAATCTTACTTGAGAAAAACTTACATAAACCCCTTACTAATGTTCCAGATCCATTTTATAAATTTAAAAGTTTTGGTGAGCATAACAATGAAATGTTAAAAAAATTTCTAAATGAATTTAACTTTAAATATAAATTTTTAAGTTCAACAGAACTGTATAAATCTGGTTTTTTCAATTCGTCATTATTAAAAATATTAGATTGTTATGATGGAATTATGGATATCGTCTTACCAACACTTGGAAAGGAAAGACAGAAAACGTACTCTCCATTTTTACCTATATGTCCAGAGACTAAGAGAGTTCTAGAAATTCCAGTAATTGAAATTAATAAAAAAAACTCTTCATTAGTTTTTAATAATAATGGAAAAAAAATAGAAGTCAGTATTTTAAATGGCGATTGTAAATTACAGTGGAAAGTAGACTGGGCAATGAGATGGTATACTTTAGATATTGATTTTGAAATGTATGGAAAAGATTTAATAGAAAGTGCAATATTATCCTCAAAAATAGTAAAATTAATGGGAAAAACAAACCCATCAGGTTTTGCTTACGAATTATTCCTTGATGAAAAAGGTGAAAAAATCTCCAAATCAAAAGGTAATGGCGTTACAATTGAAGAATGGCTTCGATATGCTTCACCTCAGTCATTGTCCTTATTTATGTATCAAAACCCAAAACGAGCAAAAAAACTTTATAAGGAAGTCGTCCCTAAAGCGGTTGATGAATATTTAGATTATATGGAGAAAAGTAAAAAGCAAGATGCTCGTGAAATATTATTAAATCCTGTATGGCATGTTCATAATGGAAAAATTCCTTTCGAGAAAAATATAATGAGTTTTTCAATGCTATTAAATTTAGTGGAGACAAGTAACGCTACCTCGTCTGATATACTATGGAAATTCGTAAAAAATTATAAAAAAAACATTAACGACAAAGATTTTCCAATTTTTAATAACTTGATTGATTACTCAATAAAATATTTTAATGATATTATAAAAAAAAAAAAAAAATATAAAAAACCAAATAATACAGAAATAAGTGCATTAGAAAATTTGATTTTAAAATTACAAAAATGTACAGATAAAATGACACCCGAACAAATTCAGACTGAAATTTATACTGCAGGTAAGGAAAGTGGTTATAAAGACAATCTAAGACTATGGTTCAAACTAGTTTATGAGGTTGTATTTGGAGTGGAAAATGGGCCAAGACTCGGATACTTTATTAGTTTCTTTGGAATAGAAAAAACAATAAATCTTATAAGGGAAAAGTTAAAGTAATGTTTTCTAAAATAAGACCATTGCTTTTTAAGCTAGATCCTGAATTAGCACACGATCTGGCAATTAAAGCATTAAAAACTAATTTTTTTTTTAAAAAAAAAAATCAATATTCTGAAATTCTTAAAATAAAAATATTTAACAAAGAAATTAAAAATCCAATTGGTATTGCAGCTGGCTTCGATAAAGACGCAGAAGTATATAACTCTCTTTTTGACTTGGGTTTCGGTTTCGTAGAGGTTGGAACGATAACACCGGTAAAACAAATAGGTAATGCAAAACCAAGAGTTTTCCGTTTGGAAGAAGATAACGCTCTAATTAATAGATTAGGTTTTAATAATTCTGGAAGTGAGAAGATAAGATCGAGAATTTTACAAAATAAACCAAAGGGTCTTTTTGGCGTTAATATAGGACCTAATTGGAATTCAAAAGATAGAAGCAATGATTATATTATTTGTTTTAATCAATTCTTTGATATTGTTGACTATATAACCATTAATATTTCATCACCTAACACTGAAGGTTTAAGAAATTTTCATAGTCTAAAAGAATTAGAGAACTTATTAGACAAAATTTACACTGCACGAACTAAAACCAAAAGTCTAGTATCAATCGCTTTAAAAGTATCACCAGATATTGATGTAAACGACGTAGAAGATATTTCTAGAATTTTATTAAAGTACAATGTAGATGCAGTTATAGTTTCAAATACAACTGACGGAAATCGAGATAAATTAATTAATCAAAAGAAATATCAAAAAGGAGGTTTATCAGGAAAACCTCTTTTTGATATTTCCAATAATTTAATTAGAAATTTTTACAAAAACTTAATGGGAAAAGTTAAAATTATAGGAGTAGGAGGTGTAGATTCAGGAGAAACAGCTTTTCAAAAATTTTTAAATGGCGCTAATTTAGTTCAACTGTATACCGGAATGGTTTTTAAAGGTCCAAGTATTGCTTCTAAAATAAATGAAGATTTAGAAAAAATATTGCTTAGAAATAAAATAAAAAAATTGTCAGATATTATTGGTAAATATAAACTTGACTGATATCTAAAGTAGATTTATACACCTCAAATGTCAAAAAAATGCGAATTTACAGGTAAAAGACCGTTAAAAGGACACAAGGTCAGTCATGCTAATAACAAAGTAAAAAGAAGATTTCTACCTAATGTTAAAAGGGTCAGCTTCAAAAGCGAATTATTGAATAAAAATTTGAGACTAACAGTTTCAAATTCGGCTATGCGAACAATTGATAAAAAAGGTAGTTTTGATGCATTCATAAAAACTGCAAAACTAAAAAATTTATCTAATAGGCTTAAAAAGATTAAAAAAATTATTTTACAGAAATCGTCTTAATGAATAGAGTTTTCTTAATATTATCCACCTTAATGGGGATAGTAGTTTTATTATCTAACTATTTGGTGCAATTCCCAGTTAAATTTTACGAATTAGAAACAATTTTAACTTATGGTGCTTTTAGTTATCCAATAGCGTTTTTTATAACTGACTTAGCTAACAGATCATTTGGCAAAATTATAGCAAGAAAAATTGTTTACTTAGGTTTTATAATTGGAATAGTATTTACCTTAGTATTTTCTACAAATTTTTCAGATTTAATTTCAATAAGAATAGCAATAGGATCTGGAACAGCATTTTTAACTGCTCAATTATTAGATGTGCAAATATTTGATAAATTAAGAGGAAAAAAATGGTTTGTTGCTCCGTTTTTTTCATCTTTGATAGGTTCAACTATTGATACCTTTTTATTTTTTTCTATATCATTTTATGGGACTGGAGTTCCATGGGTTACATTGTCTTTTGGTGATCTTAGTGTAAAAATTTTTGTAGCATTAATTATGTTAATACCTTTTAGACTTTTGTTGGGAACTTTTAAGCCGGTTTGACTAAATTTTTGGCTCTTGCTGAGTCATACAGTGTATTGCTCCAAATCCCCAAATTAATTTACTACAATCAATAGTTATAATTTTTCTTTTTTTAAAGTATTTTTTAAAAATACTTATGGCTTTGTAATCATTTTTATCTTTAAAAATTGGAAGTATAACTAAATTATTAGTAATTAAGAAATTTAGATAGGAAGCTGGCACCCTAATTTTATCTACATATTTGGCATCTGGCATAGGCACTTCAATTATCTTGAATTTTTTTCCATTTAAATTCTTAGACCTTTTTAAAATTTTTAAATTTTCATTTAACAGTTTGTAGTTTTCATCTTTTTTGTTTAGCTCGATACCTGTCATAATAGTATTACTTGATACAAATCTTGATATATCATCGATGTGTCCGTGTGTATCATCTCCCTTAATACCTTTGTTTAACCAAACAAAATTACTTACACCTAAATATTTATTTAAAAATCTTTGATAATCCAATTTTTTAAAACCTGGGTTTCTTTCTTGCTTTTTTCCTAATAAACATTCTTTAGTTAATAAGACTGTTCCTTTACCATTTACATCAAATGCCCCACCCTCAAGTACAGGATAATAAATTTTATCATTTAACAAAATATTTGGATTTATTTGTTTCGTCCTAGTTGATTTAGAAATCAAATTAGGTATTAAATTATCTTTTTTATAGTCATGATATTTTGACCATCCATTAAACCTAAAGTTTAAGATTACTTTTTCGTTATTTTTTTTTCTTTTTACATAAATAGGACCTGTATCTCTTATCCATATTCTATCAGTTTCAAATTTATAAAAATTAATATTAGACTTTTTATATTCTACATTAGAAATAATTTTTAATATTTGATCCCTTCTGTCAGTTTTTCTTATTATTAAATTAACTTTTTGAGTAACGGATATCGTTGACACTATTTTCGCGACTGTGCTCGGAATAGTTTCGTAATGACCAGGCCAATCGTTTTTATTGTGTGGCCAAACAACCCATACTGATTTTTGTTTTTCAAATTCAGCAGGCATAACAAAACTTTCATTGATTAAAGTTTTATTCATCTTTAGGATTTTTTAAAAGCTCTTTGTAACTGTCTATTCTTCTATCTCTTAAAAAAGGCCAATGTTGCCTTATATTTTCAATTTTGTTAAGGTCAAGTTCAGTAACTAATACTCCTTCTTTTTTACTATCTAATTTACCAATTACTTTACCACCAGGTTCTACAACAAAAGAATTACCCCAAAAATTAATTTTACTTTTCCCTTTCCTTTCTAAACCTACTCTATTTACAGCTACAACATAAACACCATTCGCGATAGCATGTGATCTCTGTATCGTCAACCAAGAGTCAAGTTGTGTTTTACCAAATTTTTTTTTTTCTTTCGGATGCCATCCAATAGCAGTAGGATAAAAAATTATTTCAGCACCTCTTAAAGTAGTTAATCTAGCAGCCTCAGGAAACCATTGGTCCCAGCAAATCAAAGACCCTATATTGCCATGCTTTGTTTTTAAAGTTTGATAACCTAAATCGCCAGGTGTAAAATAGAATTTTTCATAATAACCAGGATCATCTGGAATATGCATTTTTCTATATTTATTTACTATTTTACCATTATCATTAATTATTATACTTGTATTGTGGTACATACCCAAAATTTTCTTTTCAAATAAAGATAAAATTAAAATAACAGAAAATTCTTTTGCAATTTCACAGAAAATTTTTGTTGTTTCGTTAGGAATCTTTTCTGCCAACTTAAAGTTTGAATGTTTTTCAGATTGACAAAAATATTTTGACAAAAAAAGCTCTGGTAAACAAATAATTTTGGCCCCCTTTTTAGCAGCAATCTTTATTTTAGATAATGAATTACGTATATTTTTTTTTACATCCTCAGAAATTTTGATTTGAATCAAACCAATTTTGGTTCTTTTTTTCATCTTAAGAAAATATCTTTGAAAAGTTTTTTTTTTCTCTTTTTTTCCACTCACCTCTATGGTAAGCATCACTTGCAATTAATGGCAAGACACTTGTAGCCTCGGCAAACACCATCTGTTCTTTGGTCGTATCAACTTTGCCCCAAGAGCTTGCCTCTTTAAGTGTTGAACTACTACAAGCCCCATCTCTTGTGTCAGCGACAGTAATTTGTATTGCGTATTTATGCATATCAACATTTTTTCCTAAAAGTTCTGCACAAATGACAGTATCTTGTATAAAATTTTTTGGAACTCCACCTCCAATCATAAATAATCCTGATAACTTTGATTTAATTTTAATTTCGGTCAATTCTCTAAATTCTCTAATACTATCTATGGTGATGTGATTTTTTGGACTTTTTTCTTGATGCATCACAAGTCCAAAACCAGCACTAGAGTCAGTAAAAGCTGGACAAAAAATAGGGACATTATTATCAAATGCAGTTTCAATTAAAGAACCACTTTTTTTTGAATTTTTTTTTAGGTATCTCCCGAGTTCAACTATAAACTCTCTAGATGTATAAGACTTTGGTTCCAGTGTATCTGCTATTTCACCAATTATTCTATCGCAATGTTGTAGCTCCTCTTCGTCGATATAAGTATCATAGATCCTATCTATGTAATTCTTTCTTAATAATGTATCATCTTGAAATTGTGAACCTTGATAATGCCTAAATCCTAATGCCTCGAAAAAATCCATATCAATAATGGATGCGCCTGTTGCTACTATCGCATCAACCATATTGTATTTCACTAAATCTCTATATATATGCATACATCCTGCAGCAGACGTTGACCCCGCTAAAGTTAAAAAAATAGTACAATCTTTCTCACTTATCATTTCATTATAAATTTTTGCAGCATTTGCTGTTTCCCTAGATACAAATGACATTTTTTCCATAGATGAAATAATTGGTCTTGCGTCAAACTTTGTAATATCAATGTGCTCGACTGGTTTATTCAAGAAATCCTTTTTACTATTATGACCAAGGGTTTTTTTCACAGGGATTTAAGCAACAAGAAAGTTTTTAATTCTTTCTTTATCATACATTGTCATTATCGGTTCGTCTTCAACTTCATAAATTTTGTTAGAGTAAAAACCATTAAATTGTGTTCTGAATGTTAGACCATATGCACCTAATTGCCCCAATTCTATATAATCGTTTTCCTTAATATTATTTGGAAGCAAAAATGGTCCTTTCATATAATCCATACTATCACATGTTGGTCCATAAAAATCAAATGACGTCACTTTTTTTGATACCATTCTTCCATTTGTAATAAGTTTTGAAGGATAAACAATATTTGGAACACCTCCATCAAAAAGAGTACCATAAGTACCATCATTTATATAAAGTTTTTGTTTTTTTCTTAAGTTAACCCTCACAATAGTTGAACCAGACTCTGCTACTAATGATCTTCCCGGCTCACAAATTATCTCTGGAAGCTTTTTTAAATTTAATTTATTTAATTCTTTTTTAATTTCGTTAAAATAATTGTCTAAACTTTGCGGTACTAGATCTGGATAAATAGTTGGAAATCCTCCACCAACATTAATGAAAGCTGGAATAATTTTAGTTTTTTTAATTAAATTTCCGATTTCTTTGATACCTTTTGAATATGATATTGGGTGCATACATTGAGAGCCAACATGAAAACTTAGTCCTAATTTTTTTGTATATTGATTAGTTAGCCTAACAAGGCCGGGTGCTTCAGAACTATGAGCACCAAATTTTTTTGAAAGATCAATTTCTGCATGTTCATTAGAAACTGCAATTCTTACAAATAATTCTAAATCATCTGCATTATTAGTTGTTTCTATAATTTTAATCAATTCGTCTTTTGTATCAAGTGAAAAAGTTTTTACGCCGAATTTAAAATATGCTTCTCTTATATCTTCTCTACTTTTGACAGTATGCATATAAGAACAAGACAGTGTAGTATCTATTTTTTTTATTTCTGCAATTTCTTTAATAGAAGCAACATCAAAATTTTTTATTCCGCTTTCAATAAGGGTTTTAATAACTTCTATATACGGATTAGTTTTAACTGCATATAAAATCTTACCTGGAAAATTATTTATAAAAATTTTAGAGGCCTTTTTTATGGATTGTTTCCTGATGCAGTACACTGGATCAGATGGTTTTAACTCATTTATAAGCTCATAAACCGATTTAAATTTTTTCATTTTTTAGCTCCTTAAAAAAAATTTAACAAAAAAAAAAATGCATAACTTGTATGCAAATTTTCATAAAGTCGCTTTTACCTATATAGAAAGGAGTGTAAAGAAAAATATGCGTCTTATTTAAGAATATTATCTATTGTAATTATTTGTATTATCTCCATATATATCTCATGGAAACTGAAAAATTGATAAATATAAACGAATTTGAGGACAAAACCCTCCTGATAGTTGATGATGATAATCCTTTTAGAGAAAGACTAGCAAGAGCAATGGAAAAAAAGGGTTTTAAAGTTTCTCAAGCTGAAGGTGTAAAAAAGGGAATTGATGCAGTAAAAACTAATAAACCAGCTTTTGCAGTAGTTGACTTAAGATTAGGTGACGGCAACGGACTAGAGGTTGTAAAAGAAATACAAAATTCTAATGCGAATAGCAGAGTTGTGATGCTAACTGGATATGGAAATATTCCAACTGCCGTAGCTGCAATCAAACAGGGTGCAATAGATTATCTTGCTAAACCAGCAGATGCTGATGATGTAGAAAAGGCATTATTAGCGAATCCAAATAAAAAAGCTGAGCCACCTGACAACCCAATGTCTGCAGATAGAGTAAAGTGGGAACATATACATAGGGTGTTCGAACTATGTAACAGAAATGTCTCTGAAACCGCACGAAGATTAAAAATGCACAGAAGAACTTTACAAAGGATTTTATCGAAAAGATCTCCTAGATAAATTGTCTAAGTCTAGTTGTATAAGACGCAATAAGAGTAAGTAATAAAACTTTAAATAATTCAGCTAACAAAAACGGTTCTGCTCCTAATTTAAATATTGGTTTTTCCCAACCTATTAGAAATCCTAACCAAATAAGGCCTAAAACATAAATTGTTGAAACACAAAATATTATTTTAATAAAATTCTTAAAAAAATTATTATTGTAATTAAAATAACCAGCAAGAAAAACTGCTGTAAGAAAACCTAGCAGGTAACCCATAGTCGGACCAGTGAAGTAAACTAATCCTACACCTTTTTCAGGCGAATTTGAAAAAACTGGCATGCCCAATATCCCTTCCAAAAGATATGCAGCGATTGTTGCTAAACCAACTTTATATCCAAATGCAATCCCAATTAAAACAACCACAAAAGTTTGCATAGTCATAGGTACCGGATAAAAGGGGATTTTTATTTTAGCAGATAAGGCTAGTACTAATGATCCAAAAACTATAACAATAAAATACTTAAAGATTTTTTGAATTTGAATATTTTTTATATTTTCCATAATATCACAATATAATTTTTGAACATATTATTCTAGTCTTTTGTTAATTTAATAAAAACATCCTCTAAATCTGCATCTGTTGACTGAACATCTAGAATTTCGATATTTTGATTTTTTATATTGTCTATGATTTTTTGTATATTTACTCTATTTTTTTCATATGAAACTATCAATTCTTTATAATTTGAACTTATGATTTTTAAATCTGTGTATAATTTATTTTCTGTTAAAACTTTTTTACTTATTTTAAACTTTACAATTTTTGTTTGAATTTTATTCAACATGTTTTCTGTAGTATCTAATGCTATAAGTTTACCTTTATTTATTATTGCAATTCTGTCACACATTTCCTCTGCTTCAGATAAATAGTGTGTTGTTAAAATTATTGTTACACCAATATGTTGTAAAGATTTTACATTTTCTAACAATTTTTTTCTTAATTCGACATCTACCCCAGCTGTTGGTTCATCTAAGATTACTATAGGAGGTTTATGAACTAGTGCCTTCGCTATTAGAAGTCTTCTTTGCATTCCACCAGACAACATTCTAGTATAGCTGTTAGCTTTGTTTTTAAGAGATACTAAATCTAGAATAGTTTCAGTAATTCTGTCTTTTTTTTTAACTCCATATAAGCCAGCCTGAAGTTCAAGCAACTTTGTTGGTGTAAAAAATGGATCAACATTTATTTCTTGGGGAACAATTCCTAATGAAGCTCTAACTTGTCTTGGATTTTTATCTAAATTAAAACCCCATACATTCACTTCTCCAGAAGTTTTTGTAGTTAAACCAGCAAGAATATTGATAAAGGTACTTTTACCAGCTCCATTTGGACCTAGTAAACCAAAGATTTCTCCTTCTTTCACCTCTAAGTTTAAATCTTGAATAGCCATCACGCCATCTTTATAAATTTTATTTAAGTTTTTTACAGATAATACAATTTTATTACTCATTTAGATTTATAGGCTTATAACATTAAGATAAATTAAATATATGAGTAAAATTCAAAAAAATGATAATTTTTACTTAATAGATGGATCTGGTTATATTTTCAGAGCTTATTATGCATTACCACCCTTGACCAGGAAGTCTGATGGTTTACCCACGGGAGCAGTTTCTGGATTTTGTAATATGCTATTTAAATTGCTAGAGGACTCTAAATCAGAAAATAACGAAAACAAACCTACTCATTTTGCAGTTATTTTTGACTCTGCAAGAAAAAATTTTCGTAATGAAATTTATAGCGAGTATAAAGCTAACAGATCAGATGCACCCGAAGACTTGATTCCTCAATTTGATTATATTAGGAAATCAGTTGAAGCTTTCAATTTACCCTCTATAGAATTAATTAATTATGAGGCCGATGACTTAATCGCTACTTATAGTGAACAAATAATAAAAGAAGGAGCTAATGTTACAATTGTTTCATCAGATAAAGATTTAATGCAACTGTATAACAAAAAAGTAAAAATTTATGATCCAATTAAAAGTAAATATATATCTGAGGAGGATATTTTAAAAAAATTTGGTGTGACCTCAGATAAAATAATAGATGTACAATCGCTAGCAGGTGATAGTAGTGACAATGTACCCGGTGTTCCAGGAATAGGAATTAAAACCGCAGCTGAACTTATTAATCAGTATGGAAATTTAGAGAGACTTTTGGAAAACAAGGAAAAAATTAAACAAAATAAAAGAAGAGAAACTTTGATAAATAATACCCAGAAAGCAATCATTAGTAAAAAATTAGTGACATTAAAAAAAGACGTTCCTGTAAAAGTATCCTTAGAGAGATTTAAGTTAAAGGAAATGAATAAAAAAAAACTTTATGATTTTCTCAGGGAAATGGATTTTAATCGTCTATTAAGTTCAGCTATTGCAACCTATGGACAAATCAATTTCCAAACAAAATACCCATTAAATGTTGAAAAAACACAAAATAAAATCTCAAGTAAAAATTATTTTTTGGTCAAAGATGAAAAAAATCTTAAAAGTTTGTTAGAAAAGGCTGTTTCGATTGGAGAAATTTGTGTGGATACAGAAACAGACTCTTTAGATCCTCATCAGGCCAAGCTTGTTGGTATATCTTTTTCGTTTAGAATTGGAGAAGCATATTATGTGCCTTTAAATCACAACTACCCAAAAAATTTAGACGAAATAAAAGTGCTTAAAATTTTTAAACCAGTTTTAGAAGATAATTCTATAAAAGTTATTGGTCAGAATATAAAGTTCGATTACATTATATTGCATCATCGGGGAATTTATTTAAACAATATAGAAGATACGATGTTAATGTCTTATGTACTTGATGCTGGTAACAATAGGCATAACATGGATACTTTATCAGAAATTCATTTAAACCATAAAACTATTTCATACAAGGATTTGGTTGGAACTGGAAAAAAACAAATTACCTTTAATCAGGTAGATATAGAGACAGCTAAAAATTACTCAGCAGAAGATGCTGATGTTACTTTGAGATTGTATAAAAAACTACTATTAAACCTTAAAAATGAAAAGTTAATGAATATTTACAATACTTTTGAGAAACCACTTATAAAAATTTTAGCTAACATGGAAATTAATGGTATCAAATTAGATAAAAAATTTTTAAACAAACTTTCAACTAAGTTTTCCAAAAGAATTATTGGATTAGAAAAAAATATTTATACTTTATCAAAAAAAAAATTTAATATTGGTTCAACTAAACAACTGGGTGAGATTTTATATAATGAGCTTAAAATATCTGTCATTAAAAAGACCAGGAAAGGAAGTTTTGCAACTGGCGCTAGTGTTCTTGAGGATTTAGCTTTTAAGGGACACAAATTACCTAAATTAGTTTTAGAATGGAGACAATTAACAAAACTTAAAAATACATATTCAGATTCTCTTCCAGGATATTTAAATCCCAATACTGGAAGGGTACATACATCATTTTTGCTAGCGGCGACATCAACAGGAAGATTGGCTTCAAGTGATCCAAATTTACAAAATATACCTATTAAATCTGATGACGGTAAAGATATTAGAAAAGCCTTCATATCTTCTGAAAACAGTTTACTTCTTTCAGCTGATTATAACCAAATCGAAATGAGAATTCTTGCTGATCTTGCTGATGTTAAGGAGCTAAAAAAAGCATTTAATAATAATGATGATATTCATACAATTACAGCTAGCCAAGTTTTTAATAAAGATTTTAAAAATGTTACGTCTGAGCTGAGGAGAAAAGCGAAAGCTATTAATTTTGGAATAATTTATGGTATTTCACAATATGGACTAGCTAAACAAATTTCAGTTTCCACTTCTGATGCAAACGATTTTTTAAAATCCTATTTTAAAAAATTCCCCGAAATCAAAGATTACATGTCATCAACTATTAATTTTTGTAGAAAAAGCGGCTATGTTAATAATATTTTTGGGAGAAGAACCCACATAACTGGAATTAATGATAAAAATTTTAATGTTAGAAATTTTCAAGAAAGAGCAGCAATAAATGCGCCTATTCAGGGATCAGCTTCTGAAATTATGAGAATGGCCATGATAAATATTTTTGAAAAAATTAAATCAGAAAAATATAGGAATTGTAGAATTTTATTACAAATACATGATGAGTTAATATTTGAGGCAAAATCTAAAAATATCGAAAGTGTTAAAAAATTAGTTGAGACTGAAATGAAGAGTGTGCAGCAAAGTAAACTTCACTCTTTTTCAATACCTATACTTGTTGACATCAATATTGGTGAAAATTGGGGTTTGTTGCACTAACTTATACTATTGCTCAAATTATAACAATTTAGTATTTTCTTTATGATCAAATGACTCAAACAATAGCCCTAGTTGATGATGATAGAAATATCTTAACAAGCATTAGTATTGCTTTAGAGAAAGAAGGATTTAAAGTTCAAACTTATTTAGACGGAGAAAGTGCGCTTATTGGAATATCCAGGACACCACCTGATTTAGCAATTATAGATATAAAAATGCCTAAAATGGATGGGGAAGAACTTCTAAAAAAATTAAGAAAAAAAACTTCCTTGCCAGTTATCTTTTTAACATCAAAGGACGAAGAAGTGGATGAATTACTGGGTTTAAAACTTGGAGCAGATGATTTTGTTAAAAAATCAGGGGGTTTCTCTATCAAGATTTTAATTGAGAGAATAAGGGTTCAACTAAGAAAAAAAAATATAAATACTGATGACACAAAGAATATAATCAATCATGGTAAGTTAAAACTTGATCCATCACAGCTTGAATGTGAGTGGGATGGAAAACAACTTCCTGATAAATTAACAACAACAGAATTCTTAATAGTTCAAGAATTGGCCAAGAGACCAGGAATCATAAAAGAGAGGGCACAACTGATGGATATAGCTTACAGAGAAGATACAGATATTGAGGACCGAACTATTGATAGTCACGTAAAAAGAATAAGAAAAAAATTTAAAAAAGTAGATCAAAATTTTTCAGCTATTGAAACAAGATATGGAAGCGGATATAGGTGGAATGTTAATTAATGTTCTCTTCATTAATTAAAAACTTATCGATACTAAAAAAATTTTTATTTATTAATTCAATAATATTTATATTTATTGGAAGTCTAACAATTATTTATCTAAAGAACGTCCAACCAGTTCTAATTAAAAAAAAAACATCCATACATATTCAAATTATAAATAATACAATAGAAAATCTTAATACATTAAATATAGATTTTGACGAGCAAAATATAAAAAATTTTCTTTTTACAAAAAGATTTTTATTTCAAAGTGTTGATAGAGTGATTTTCTTTAACAATGATTATCAAATAATTGCAGATACAGACTCTTTAGATCTTGATCCAAGATCATTTAATCAACGAATAGATCTAATAGAATTTGATTTTCCAAAAAAAGAGAAAAGTACCAATTCTAATAAGAACAAAATAGAAAAAAAAAGAAATAAGATTTTAGTTGATAGAGTAGCTGATTATTCTTTATCAAATAATTTTGGAAGGCCACTAACATTTACAAGTGAGAATTATAATCAATTTAAATTATCAACATTGAAAAACATAATTGTTAACGATAATGCAGAAGGTTTTTTAGTGATATCAGAGAATGCAAATGAAATTAAAACAGCTATAAATGAGAGAAAAACTTTTATAATACGTACTGCTTTTTTTATAGCTCTTGTTATTTTTATTTTTTCATCTGTTCTAAATAGATATTTTTTAAAACCTATAAAAAATTTAGTCGACTTTACAGAAAATATTAAGGAAAGAAGCAAGAAGAAAATAGATTTAAAAAATTTAACTTCTAGGAACGATGAGCTTGGTATACTTTCCCAGTCATTAAATGAAATGACAGACGAGTTGCAAAAAAGAGTAAACACAGCAGAGAATTTTTCTACAGATTTAGTTCATGAAATAAGAAATCCTCTAGCATCTTTAAAAAGTGCATCAGAAATATTAGCAGAAACGAACAATACTTTAGAAAAAGAAAAGTTAGTCAAAATTTTAACTCATGACGTAGAGAGAATAGAAAGATTAATTACAGATTATTCCCAAATGTTAAAAGATGAAGTAGCAATTACGAAAGAACAAATGAAAACAATTGATTTAAAAGAAATTATCACATCTGTTGTAGATGATTTTAACGGAATATATAACTCAAAGAGAGGTATTAAAATTTACTTAAAATTTAGCAAAAAAGAGAATGATTTCATCATTAGAGGTATAGGTAATAGAATCGAACAAGTATTAGCTAACCTACTTGAAAATTCTATATCTTTTAGCGGTGACAACCAAAAAATTTTTGTGGAGCTAAGAAAAGACAAAATAAATAAAATAAAACTCTCAGTTGTTGATGAGGGAAAGGGTTTTAAAGAGAAAAATACTGATAAAATTTTTAAGCGATTTTATAGTAATAGACCTGAAAAATTTGGTGAACATTCTGGCTTAGGATTAAATATTGTAAAAAATTTGGTCGAACTGCATGGAGGAGATATACTAGCTTCAAATAATAAGGATAAAAAAGGAGCAAGAGTGGATATTTATTTCCCCGGTCTAAATTGATTAGTTGAATATATTCTTAATTCATGTAAGAAACCTAAAATAAAATTTATGACTGATTTTAAAGTAAAGGATATAAACCTTGCAGCATTTGGAAGAAAAGAAATTTCTCTTGCTGAAACAGAAATGCCCGGCCTTATGGCTCTAAGGAAAGAGTATAAAGCAAAATTTCCATTAAAAGGCGCAAGGATTTTAGGTTGTTTGCATATGACTATACAAACTGCAGTGTTAATAGAAACCCTTGTTGATTTGGGAGCTGAATGCAGATGGTCCTCTTGCAATATATTTTCAACTCAAGACCATGCAGCAGCAGCAATTGCAAAATCAGGTACTCCAGTTTTTGCTTGGAAAGGTGAAACTGAAGAGGAGTATTGGTGGTGTGTTAGACAAACTATTGATGGTAATAAAGATTGGAAACCAAATATGATACTAGACGATGGTGGGGACTTAACTGCTTTAATGCATAAAGATTATCAACATCTAATGAAAGATGTAAAAGGTTTGTCAGAGGAGACCACTACCGGGGTTTTAGCACTTAAAAAGATGGAAAGTGAGGGAACACTTTTAGTACCTGCTTTTAATGTTAATGACTCGGTCACTAAATCAAAATTTGATAACTTATATGGTTGCAGGGAAAGTTTGGTTGATGGAATTAAAAGAGCCACTGATGTAATGATGTCTGGAAAAGTTGCAATTGTTGCTGGATTTGGAGATGTTGGTAAAGGAAGCGCCGCATCTTTAAGGCAAGGAGGCGCAAGAGTAATGATTACAGAAACTGACCCAATTTGTGCATTACAAGCAGCTATGGAAGGTTATGAAGTAGTTTTAATGGATGAAATGATTAAGCATGCAGACATTGTAGTTACTGCAACAGGAAACAAAGATATAATTACAGCAGATCACATGAGAGACATGAAAGATAGGGCAATTCTTTGTAACATTGGTCACTTTGATAATGAAATTCAAGTAGAGGCACTCAAAAACTATAAATGGGATGAAATAAAACCTCAAGTACATGAGATCGAGCTCCCAAGTAAAAAAAGAATAATATTACTTGCAGAGGGAAGATTAGTCAATCTAGGTTGTGCAACAGGACATCCAAGTTTTGTTATGAGCGCATCTTTTACAAATCAGGTTATAGCTCAAATAGAATTGTGGAATAATTCAGAAAAGTATGACAAAAAAGTTTATGTTTTACCAAAACATTTAGACGAAAAAGTTGCTATGCTTCATTTAGAAAAAGTAGGAGCTAAGTTAACTCAGTTATCTAAAGACCAAGCAGATTACATTAGTGTAAAACAAGAAGGACCTTATAAACCAGATGCCTATCGCTACTAATGGTAGCTCAATTGAAGTTTCGAATTTAAAAGTATTAAAAAATTTTGCTTGTAAAATTGCAAAGTATGTTGACTCGGGAGACTCAATTTTTTTATATGGATATCTGGGCGCTGGAAAAACTACATTTGTAAGATTTTTAATCAATTACTTACAAAAAAAAACAAAGTCAAAAATAACAGAAATTCCAAGTCCTACATTTACAATTATGTACGAATACATGGTCAAAAAAAAATCAATCCATCATTATGATTTTTATAGAATTGAAAGTCACAAAGAAATTGAAAATATAGGAATTTTTGAGGATAAAGAGGTAATTACTTTGGTAGAGTGGCCTGAGAAGATAAAATACAAACCAAAAAATCGTATTGAATTAAAACTGCATTATTCAAAAAAACTTAATCATAGAAGAATAAATATTAAACTCTTCGGAAATTGCAAAAAGTATGAAATCTAAGAAAATTAAAGGCGATGCATCAGATAGAGAGTTTTTTAGATTAAGAAATTCAATATTGATATTGTCAAAAAAAAATAAATTTAAAAATCTTTTAGTATATGATTGTATCAATAAAATATTAAATAATTATAATATTTACTCGCCTAAGCTTTTAAAGAATAATTATACTAAGAACTCAATAGAGATTACTGATTTAGGAAAAGTAAGTGTGAGAAATATTTTAAATAAAAAAAACCAATATAATTTTTACAGAAAAATTATTGATATACTAATTAAGTTTAAGAAAATAAAAAATATCAAAGTTAAAAATTTTAATGGAAAATATTACTCTATGAAAAAGTACAGTAATAAAGATTTATATGAAGAGGCAGACTTATTTAATACGTGGTATTTACCGTATTATAAAAAAGAATTAACAACACCTACTAAAAAAAAAAAGATTAGAAAAATTATTAAAAATTTAATAAGTAAAATAAAATTATCTAATAATATATTTGTTCACAGGGATTTTCATGTTTCTAATATGATGTATAAAAATAAAAAAATATATTTAATTGATAGCCAAGACGCTGTCATTGGCAATCCTGCATATGATTTGGCATCACTAATAGATGATGTAAGATATAAATCATCTGATTTATTAAAAAAAAAAATTTACTTATATTTTTTGCAAAAGAATAAAAAGATTGATAAAAAATCGTTCTTAAATGATTTTTTGATACTTTCTGTTTTAAGAAATTTAAAAATCTTGGGAATTTTCACAAGACTTGCAAAAAGAGATAAAAAAAAAAATTACCTAAAATTAATACCTTATACATGGAAACTGATTAAACTTAGAACAAATGGTAATATCATTTTCGATGAATTAATTTCGTGTATAAATAACAAAGAATAAAAAAAATGCGAAAATTAAAAACGGCTGTAATCATGTGCGCTGGTTTTGGTAAGAGATTAAAGCCTCTTACTAATAAAGTTCCAAAACCCCTATTAAAAATAGGGAAAAAATCACTTTTAGAAAACACAATAGAGTTATTATTTAAATTAAAAGTGAAAAAAATTTTATTAAATTCTCATCATTTGAGTCAACAAATAAAACAATTTGTTTTAAAAAAAAAGTTATCAAAAAAAATTAAAGTTTTTGAGGAAAAAAGAAGGATTCTTAATACAGGAGGTGGTGTCTTAAATATAATAAAATCTTCTAAGGATAAAGATTATATAATTATAAACCCAGACACAATTTGGAGCAAAAATCATTTATCTGAAATAATCAAAATGAAAAATTTATATTTTTCAAAAAAAGCTTTAAATATGCTCCTTGTGGTAAAAAAAAGTAAAAGTTTTGATAAAAGACTAAATGGAGATTTTTCAATGAAAAAAAATATTCTTACATACAATTATAGAAATGAATATATATTTACTGGCTGTCAAATAATTAACAAAAATCTTTTTACAAATCTTAAAAAAAAAATTTTCCCAATTTCTCTGATCTGGGATAAGTCGATAATGTATAAAAGGTTATACGGCTATGAAAGCAAAACCAAATTTATACATATAACAGACATAAAAATTTATAAAAAATTAATTAATAAATAATAATTTTTTAGCTCTTTCACCATCAAGATACCTAACTTTAATTACTTTTAAACTTTTATCAAAATTTATAACTAGGGGGTTGCCAGTAGGTATTTCTAAATTTGAAATATCCTCATTGCTTATTTTAAGCAAATATTTACATAAAGCTCTAATAGAATTTCCATGTGCAGTAATCAATACGTCTTTATTCGATTTTAAAAGTTTTAATATTTTACTTTTAAAATAAGGGATAACACGATTATGTGTGTCCTCTAAAGACTCAGAATTTGGGATATATTCTTTTGGAATGTTTTTATATTTTTTAATATTTAACGGATGATATGCACTATTTTTATCTAAATTTTCAGGCCTTGAATTCCATGATCTTCTAAATTCATGAATTTTTTTTTCACCTAATTTTTTTTTCATTTCCTCTTTATCCAAGCCTGTTAAGGCTCCATAATGCCTCTCATTCAGCTGCCAGGCTTCTTCAAAATATATATTCTCACTTCCCATAGTTTTTTGAATTATTTTTAATGTGTTGATAGCTCTTTTTTGAAATGAAGTAAAATAATAATCAAATTTAAGGTTTTCGTTAATAATGAGCTCTCCAGCAGTTTTTGCCTCTTTTTTACCTTGATCAGATAAATCTATATCAACCCATCCAGTAAACTTATTTTGACTATTCCACTCACTCTGTCCATGTCTTATTAATACAAGATGCACCATTTATACATATTTGATAACTTAAAATTATAATTAAATAAATATGAATAATGCGAAAAACTAAAAAATATTTAGACTTATTTTTCAAAATATCTAATTTTACTATAATAATTCTATATTTATATCCTGGGAGTATTACTGGATGGATATTATATGGAAACTTAAAATTACAACCTCAATTAACAAATGATATTTTCTCTATATCGTCTAATCATTTTTATACATTTTTAATTTTATCATTTATCGCTATTGCAAGTTATTATAATGACACAAAAAAATTAAATCATATCTTTTTATATTTACTTTTTATTTCGATAATTCTAGAGCTAACTCATCATTTAATACCAAACAGAAGTTTTCAATATGAAGATTTGATTGGCAACACAACTGGTGTTATAATCTCATTTATTTTAATAAAATTTTATGAATTCATTCGAAGATAGAAAAAAAAATTTCGAGAACAAATTTGCCCATGACGAGGAATTAAAATTTAAAGTAAATTCAAAAAGAAATAAATATTTAGGTGAATGGGCTGCAAAGGTTTTAGAAAAAAAAGATGATGATAAAGAAAAATATATATTAGAAGTAATCAAATCTGATTTTAATGAACCAGGAGATGAAGACATAATTAAAAAATTATACCAGGATTTAAAAGTTAAAAATATTTCCGAAAACGATGTTAGAGAAAAATTAAATGAACTTTTTCAAGTTGCAAAAAAAGATTTTTTATAATTTAATTATTTTTTTTTTTTAATTCCAGAACCTGTTAATTCATTAGAAATAGGGGGGATTGCAAAAGTAATAGATGGAGACACGATAATTATCGATAAGAAAAAAATCCGTTTATTTGGGATAGATGCACCTGAATTATCTCAATATTGTAAAAAACCTTGGATACAATTTAATTTTATCACTTTATATAAAAAATATAATTGTGGATTGGTAGCTAAAGAAAAATTAAAAAAAATTATTTCTAAAAATAAAATAAAATGCAAAGGTGTAAATCACGATCGATATAAAAGATTAATCGCAATTTGTTACAAACAAAAAATAGACTTAAACAACTGGATGGTTAAAAATGGGTTAGCACTGAATTACACCAAATACTCAAAAAAATACAAAAGGTCTGAAATTCATGCTAAAAAAGAGAAATTAGGATTATGGAGAGGTCAATTTGATAAACCATGGGAATGGAGAAAAAAAAATAAATAAATTATAATTTTAAAGTGATTCTTATTAAAAAAACTTCGCTAATTTTTTTCGTTTTTTTAATAAGTTGCTCATCAATACCAAAAAATACATCTGATGGCTGTTCAATATTTTTTGAAAGGTATTCATGGTATAAGCATTCAAAAAAAGCTGAGAAAAAGTGGGGGACACCAATTTATTTACAATTGGCAATAATTAAGATGGAGTCCGATTTTAATTGGCTTGCTAAACCTGATAGAAATAAAATTTTTAAAATTATTCCTCACAAAAGACCTTCTTCTTCTTTTGGATACTCTCAAGCGGTCAAGGGCACTTGGAAACAATACAAAAAAGAGACAAATAATCCACTGGCAATCAGAAACAGGTTTAAAGATAGTGTAGATTTTATTGGATGGTATACTAGTAAGTCCTCGAAAATATTAAAAATTTCAAAAGAGGATACTTTTAGACAATATATTGCTTACCACGAAGGGTGGGGCAATTATAAATATTACAAAAAAAATAAAAAAGTTATTAATCTAGCAAAAAAAGTAAAAGGCTATTCTGAAATTTATAAAAAACAACTTATGAAGTGTAAAAAAAAATTGATAAAAAAAAAATTTATAATTTATTAATTTAGTTCTTTATTTAATTTTTCCTGAATGAAGTTAATATTTTTTGTATTTTTTCCAATTATTATATAAATTACAGGTATTACATATAGAGTAAAAAACGTAGAGAAAAACATGCCTGCAAATATTGTTATTCCAACAGTCATTCTACTTGCTTCACCAGGACCACTACTAATCATCAATGGCAAAACACCAAAAATAGTAGAGGTAGATGTCATTAGTATTGGTCTCAATCTTATACTTGCTGATTCTATTACTGCGGTTTTAATGTTTTTTCCTTCAGTTCTTAATTGGTTTGCAAATTCAACAATTAATATTCCGTTTTTTGTAGCTAAACCAATTAGAATAATCAACGCTATTTGACTATAAACATTTATTGAGCTTCCCACTAACAATAATCCAACTAACCCACCAAAAATTGCAAGTGGCACTGTTAACATAATTGTCAATGGATGCTTAAAACTCTCAAACTGTGCGGCCATAACTAAATAAGCTGTTATTAATGCTAAAATAAATATTAAATATATTTGATAACTGATTTCTTTTATTTGTTCACTTTCGCCTTTGAACTCAACTCTTGCTTCTGGTGTATTTTTTTTTACTACCTCTTCTAAAAAATTAAGTGCAGATACTATAGTGTAATCACCTACGATATTTGCAGATATGGTTACAGCCTTTTGCCTATTATATCTTGATAAAAAGGGCGCAGTGCCTTCCTCATCTATTGTGACAAGATTTGATAGTGAGATAAGCTTATTACTATTTTTGGATCTAACATAAACTTTATTTAAACTTGAAGGTTCTTTTCTATCACTTATATCTCCCTGCAATATTATAGAATATTCCTTTCCATTTTTTGTAAAGTTTGTAACATTTTTTGAACCGAAGATTGTTTCAATAGTTTTTCCAATCTCTATTGTAGAGATACCCAAATCTGAGGTTTTTCTTTGGTCAATTTTTACATTTAAAATAGGTTTATTAAGATCAAAATCATCCTCTATATTGGCAAGGTTTTTATTTTTTCTTGCTTCTGTCTTTATTATTTCTTTCCACTTAATTAATTCTTCATAAGTATTACCCTGAATTACAAATTGAATTGGTTTTTCAACTCCACCGGTTCTAATTCCTTGCGGCATTATCGGGAATGCTAAAACTCCAGGAACTTTAGAAATTTCACTAAATGACTCCATCATTATCTTTTGTCCACTTCTATCTCTTTTTTCCCAATTTTCTAACAAAGCAATAATGAATGCAGAGTTTACTTGTTTGCTGCTTTTCCCAAACCCAGGAACTCTTAAAATTACTCTCCGGTATTCACCTTTGCCAATTTTTGGTAAAAGAAAACTCTCAATTTCCTGGGCTTTATTTGATGTAAAATCAAAACCAGAACTTTGTGGTGCTTTTACAATCACAAAAAAAGCACCCCTGTCTTCTTTTGGTATTAATTGTTTGGGAGCATAAAGAAATGCAATTACGGTTAACGCCAAAATAGATAACAAAAAAAATATAACAACATTTTTTTTATTAATCCAGTATGTAAGCGAATTTTTATAAAAAGTTCTAAAGTCGTTTAATTTCTTTTCAAAATTATTAGTTAATTTATTTTTTTTATCTTCATTACTAAGAACCTTACTTGCTATCATCGGACTTAAAGATAACGCCACAAAACTAGATATTATGACTGCAAAACTTAAAGTAACAGCAGTTTCCATATACAGAACACTTGATAACCCCTTAACAAAAATTAAAGGAATAAAAACAGCCACAAGAACCAAAGTAGTTGCGATTATAGCAAATGAAACTTGCTTAGAGCCTTTATAAGCAGCTACCAACGGTGACTCTCCAATCTCAATTCTTCTTACAATATTTTCTAACATTACTATTGCATCATCCACCACGATTCCGATTGCAAGTACTAAAGCCATTAATGTGAAGAGATTAATTGAAAAGTCGAAAAAATATATTGCCAAAAAAGTAGAAATTAGCGAAACAGGCAAAGCTACTAGGGGCACTATTAAAGATCTAAAATTTCCTAAAAAAGAGTATATAATAGAGGATACAAGTATTAAAGCTACAAAAAGTGTTTTATAAACTTCTTTTATTGCGCTTGAAATATAATTACTTCTATCAAAAGATACTTCTAGTTTTGTTTCATCTGGCAGACTAGGCTCAATTTGTTTTATTTTTTCCTTTATTCTTTTAGCAACGGAAATAGTGTTTGCATCTGAGTTTTGGTAAATTCCAATACCAACAACTTGCTTACCATTTCCTTTAAACAGTGTCCTTGTAGATACAGGTCCAAATTCTATTCTTGCCACATCTTCAAGCTTAGTTATAGATCCGTCGATAGATTTTTTTAACGGTAATTTCTTAAAAGAGTCTAAAGTTTCGTATGCATTTTCAAGTTTGATAGTTAAATCAATATCTTTAGATTCTATTTTACCAGCAGGAAATTCTACATTCTCCTGTCTAAGAACATTTTCAATATCTTGAGTTGTGAGATCTCTAGCTGCTAATGATAGTGGATCTAGCCACACCCTGAGTGAAAGTTCTCTTTCTCCACCTAACCTTACTCTTCCTACGCCCTCTACCGTTGAAAAATAGTCAGTTAAATATCTGTCTGCATAATCAGTTAACTCGAGATCAGACATAAAATCTGAGCTAAAACTTAACCACATAGTTGTTCTAAAACCTGCTGATTGTTTAAATATTTCTGGTGCATCTGACTCACTAGGTAAATTGTCTAAAACTCTAGCAATAGAGCTTCTGACATCGTTTGCTACATCATCAATATCTAAGTTGTCTTTAAATGTTAAATCAATTCTTGATCTTTCGTCTTCACTCATAGACTCTATCGAAACTAAGCCAGCTGTACCTCCAACAAAGTCCTCAATCTTTTGAGTAATTTGTTTATCAACAACGTCTGCAGATGCCCCTTTATAGTCTGTTTGAATGGATACTACTGGTCTATCAATATCTGGGATTTCGTTAGTTGGGATCTCAAAAAAAACTAAACTACCAAATATCAATAATACTAAACTCATCACTGAAGCAACTACAGGTCTTTTTATTGATAATTCGGTAAGAAACATTTCAATTTAAAACTTTTATTTTAATTTTGTCTCTAACTTTTGATATTCCTTCAGCAACTATTTTGTCACCTAAATATAAACCATCAACTATTGAAACTTTTCCGAAGTTTCTTTTTCCAATTTTAACCTCAACTTTTTCAACTGTATTATCTTCGAGAACTTTATATACGAAAGCAGTAGAACCTTGAATCAAAATTGAATTTTCGGGAATACCTAATTGCTCCTTTTTATCATAAATAATCTTAATGTCTAAAAGCATACCAGGTATTAATTCTAATTTTTTGTTTTTAACCATTATACTAGCTAGAACAGATCTAGTGCTAGGATCAACTCTAGAGCTTATTGACTCTATAGTTCCATAAAATTTTTTATCGAATGAATCCGATTTTACTTCTGCTGTTAATCCTGGTTTTAATATATTTAAATATATCTCAGGGACTTTTATGTTTAACATTATTGATGTGGTATCATCTAAAGTTAAGATAAATGACTCTGTTCCCAAGACCCCTTGCGCTATTTCCCTTTTTCCTAGTATTCCTTTGAATGGCGCAATTATTTTTTGATCCGTAGTTTCAAAAATTAAATCCCCTTTTTCAACAATTTTACCGATAATTATTTTTTCATTTAATATTTCATCTTTTTTAATTCTATAATTTTTATTTTTTAGAGATAAGGCGGTTCCAAAAGTCTCTATACTTTCATAAAAAGTAGATTTAGTTACGATATTGACCATCACACCTGGCGGTGGCATTTTTGAAAACTTTTTTACAAAATGCTGAGTAACAAAATACCTGCCTACTATTACTGAAATAATAATAATTATTAAAACTGCTAAAAAAAGTTGAATTTTTTTTGCTTTAATCATGGTGAATACTTACCATATTCACTCCAAGATCCATCATAAATAATTGGTTCGTATTGGTTATTTATTATTCTATAAGCATATGCTAACACTGAGGCAGTGACACCGGATCCACAGGTAAAAACAAGTTTGTTATTATTTTTTGATTTTGTTATTTTTTCAAAAATTAATTTTAGTTCATAATTAGTTTTAAATTCATTTGTAGCTTGGTTTATGCACTCTCCATAAGGTAAGCATATAGAATGTTTTATATTTCCTTTTCTTAATCCTTTTCTTGGTTCATCTACGTCCCCATTAAATCTTTTAAAGCTTCGAGCATCTACCACTACAAAATTATTTGTTTTTAGGTTTTCATTTATTTGACTCATTTTAAAAACGTAGCCACCCCTATTTTTTACTTTGTAATTTGACCTCACAATATTAGTTTTCTCATTGGTTGTTGATTTATTCTCCTGCTTCCATTTTTTTAGCCCGCCATTTAAAATGTACAATTTTTCAATGTCATGCCCAAAGTACAATAAAGAAAACCAGCATCTGCAAGCTGAATATAATTTTGAATTATCGTAGATAAGGATTTTGTCACTATTAGAAATACCTAATCTTGAAATGCTTTCACTCCATTTTTTTTTTGAGGGCAACATATGAGGGAGATCAGTATCTTTTTCAGATGTGTCATCTAAATCAAAAAAAACAGAGTTAGGAATATGATCTTGTTCATACTCTGAAAAAGGGTCCCTGCCTTCAGATGGTAAATGCCATGAAGCATCGATAATTTTAAAATCTTTTAAATTTTTTTCTGCCAGGATCGTTGAAATTAAACTCATAAATTTTTAATGAGATATTTTTGATGATACTCTTCAGCCTTGCAGTAATTTAAGATCTTGTTTATTTTTGTAACAATCCTGCCTTTAGAGTCTAAATTTCTTTCTCCTAAAACTTTCTTAGCAATTTTTTTTTGAACTTCATTTGAATAAAAAATTTCGCTTCTATATTGTGTTCCTATATCTGGACCTTGTTGATTAAGGGTTGTTGGATCATGAAAATCAAAAAATAGATTTAATATTTTCTCATATGATATAATTTTTTCGTCAAACTCTATTTTTACAACTTCAGCATGTCCTGTTGATCCAGTGCAAACTTCTTGATAAGTTGTATCTTTGTTTTTTCCGCCGCAATACCCAACCTCAGTGCTGGATACACCTTTTAATTCGCCAAATTTTCTTTCTGGTCCCCAAAAACATCCTAAGCCTAAGACTGCTATTTCCATTAATTATTAAATTAAAGTATTTAAATGTGATATTAAGTTAATCATATGTTGAGTAAAAATCAATTAGGTTTTTTGTACATGTTTCTTTCAGTGTGTGCTTTCTCATTGATGGATTTAATCGTTAAATGGACTGCTGATTATCCTTTAGGACAGGTGTTATTTTTTAGAGGATTTTTTGGTATCGTTTTTTATTTTTTTATAATTCCTAAGGATAGAAGAAAAAATTTTTATTATACTAAAAGATTTCGGTTACATTTTTTTAGATGTTTTTCAGGAATAATTGCTTTGATAGCTATATTTATAGCTTTAAGAAACTTGCCTCTAGCGACTGTAGTAAGTATTTCATTTGCTGCGCCAATCTTTACGACAATATTTTCAATATTTTTACTAAATGAAAAAGTTGGTATTTACAGGTGGGCAGCTGTAATAATTGGATTTGTTGGAATTATAATTATTACAGAACCTGGTTTAGAAAGTATGAACATTTATTATATGTTCCCAATAATTTTCTGCTTAGGTCTTTCTTATGTTGCAATAGCCATTAGAAAATTGTCTTCAACAGAGCCAGTTTGGTTAATTTCTTTAAATTTTTCTTTTGCTATAACTTTAGCTGGTTTGATCACAATTCCATATGGATGGAAACTTCCAGACTCAATTGATTTTTTGATCCTTGCATTGGTGGGATTATTTGGGGGTATTGCAAATCTTTGGTTAAGTCAGTCTTATAAATTTTCTGAAGTTTCATTGGTAACTCCGTTAAAATATTTAGGCTTAATTTTCGCTATTTTATTTGGTTACCTAATTTGGGGAGAGGTTCCTTCATTTAAATCTTTGATAGGTGCCATTTTGGTCATTGCTTCTTCAATTATAATATTTAGAAGAGAACTAAATTTAAAAAAACAAATACCGATTCAAAGGCATGAGCAGTAAACCAATATATTGGTGTAAGGCAATAAATTATTTATCAAAAAAAGATAAAATTATGAAAAAATTAATATTAAAGTACAACGATAAAACCTTAACTACAAGAAAAGATATTTTTTTTTCATTATGTAAAAGTATAATAGGACAGCAAATAAGTGTCGCAGCTGCAAATTCAGTTTTTAATAAATTTTCAAAATTGTGCAATGGAAAAATAAGACCAAACATAGTTAATGATTTAAATTTTAAAAAATTAAAGATGTGTGGTCTAAGCAAGCAGAAAACTAAAGGTATAAAAGAGTTAGCATTTAAATTTCACAATAAATCTTTTGCAATAAATAAAATAAAAAAAATGAGTGATGAGGAGGCAATAATTTATCTATCTACATTAAGACAAATAGGACGTTGGTCAGCTGAAATGATACTTATTTTCAACTTAAACAGACCAAATATTTGGCCAATACAAGACGTAGGATTATTAAGAGCAATATCTAATAACTATAAAAAAAAATACCTACCACCAATGAATTTTGTAAATAGTTTGAATAAAAAATTCACACCATACTTTTCTGTAGCTACCTGGTATCTATGGAGATCTATTGATGACGAACCAATACAATATTAATACTAATCTATCCAATCTTTAAATTTATTTTCGTTCTTTGTTATATAATCTGGGAGTTTACTAAAATCAAAAATATCAAGTTTATTTTTATTTTCAGCAAACTTTTTTGCTCTCTTATCAGCAAACATATCGTAAATTGTTTGGTTATTTTTAATATGACTGGATATTTGTTTAATGTCCATCTTTTCGACTTGAAAATCATAGTGATGAAGATATGAGTTCAGCTTTAATTCAATATCAGCGGGTAATTTTAAGTTTGAAAAATGCCACCCTCCCTCTTTAATAAAAGTTTTATTTATGTACTTAGTGTTAGAAAATAAAGTATCAATTCTCCAAAACTTGAAATCTTTATTTTTAATGTTTCTTAACCATTGTGGTGATTTAAAATATTTTTTTTTACATCCTTTTGTTCCAAACCAAGTATAATTTTTAAGATATCTGTTTAATTTATAATAAAAAATATATTGCTCAAAAATTAAAATATCTTTTTGAATTTTAGATAGGTTTAAATTTTCTAAATTAGGAATTTCATCAACATCTGAAATTAATATTAAATCATTGTCCTCAGCATTTACAATTCCCCTAGCTAGATTATTTCTTTGGTAGTTTTCTCTTAAATGAGCATTACTTATATTTTTAAAAGATTTATCATTATCCTTATCATCTATATTTAATTCAAGTAAACCCTCAGGCAAATCATCTTGAATAACGTAAATAATTTTATCTTTAAACTTACCAAACTTATTTATGTCAAATTTTAAATCTCTTGCGTTCCCATTATGATAAAATTTACTTTCTACAATTACAAAATAATCAATATAGTTTTTAAGACAATTTAATCTTATATCTAAAATTAATTCTTCATCATAAAACATGAAACAGTCAAAGATTCTCATATATAATAAGTAACTTATAACTCTTGAAATATACAATAAAAAATATGATATTTTGTTTCTTATAAAAATGTCAAAGAAACTTATTATTGATTGGGAAGAATACAACACTTCTATAGATAAGTTGGCCATACAAATAAGCGATAGTGGATTTATACCTACTTTTATTATTTGTATAGCTAGAGGAGGAGTGAGAGTTGGAGACATACTTAGCAGAATTTTTAATGTAAAGTGTGGTTATTTAGGTGTTGAAAGTTACTCTGCGTCGAATGAAAATGAAGTTGCCGATATACAGAACAAATTAACTTTTGCTAGAGATTTATCAACCACTAGTAAAAATTATGGAAATAAAATACTGGTAACTGATGATCTTATCGATACTGGTGTGACCTTAGAAAAAACTTTAAGTTGGCTCAAAAATTATAAAGATTTTATAAATCAAGATATAAATTTCAGAACAGCAGTTCTTTATAAAAAGGAAAAATCTGAATTTAATTCTGATTATATTGTTCATAATTTAAAAGATAATCCATGGATTGTATTTCCATATGAGTTAAGAGAGTTAATTACTATAGAGAATCTAAAAAAAGAATTGAGTAAAAAAGGCCAGTAATAATACTAGCCCTTTTTAAATAAATTAAGCAACCAGAAAACTTACTATACTAAGAACTGCAATAACCCAAATTGCTGAAGATGTTGAGTTTAATTTTCCAGTAAGGATTTTAATTAAAGCATATGAAATAAACGCAAGCGCTATTCCATTGCTAATACTATAGGTCAAAGGCATAGTTATCATCGCGACGATGGCCGGAGCGGACTCTGCTATATCATCCCATTCTATATCTGTGATATTTCTTACAAATAAAACTGCAACATAAAGTAAAGCGGCACCATCTATTTCTTTTGGAAGACTTGTTGCTAAGGGGGAAAAGAATAAGCAAAGTAAGAATAACACTCCAATTACTAATGATGTCATCCCAGTCCTTCCTCCAGCTTTAACTCCAGCTCCTGACTCCACATAGCTAGTTACTGTAGTTGTTCCCATCAATGCACCAGCTACTGTTCCCACACTATCCGACAGCATTGCCTTATTAATATCAGTAACTCTTCCTTTTTTATCGATTTTTCCTGCAACATTAGCCACGGATGTGAGAGTTCCAGCAGTGTCGAAAAAATCTATGAAAAGTAATGTAAAAACTACTGTAGACATACTGGCTGTTAATGCAGCTTTTAAATCAAAATCGAACAAATAAGTCATTGGTGGAGGAGAACTAACAATACCGTTAAATTTTGCTAATCCAGTAATCCATGCAACAATACTGAATGCCAATATTCCTATTATGATATTTCCTTTTACATTTAGCTTTTCAAGCACAACCATTGCAACAAAAGCAAGACAACCTAGCAAAACTAAAGGATTTTTTAAATCACCAAGAGTGACTAAGGTTACAGGATGGTCACCAACAACACCCATTATTTCTAAACCAATAATCGCTAAAAATAGTCCAATACCTGCACCTATTCCTAGTTTTAAACTTTTTGGTATCGAGTTTATAAGCCATGCTCTAATTGGCGTTAAAGATATTATTAAGAATAATATGCCTGCAACTAAAACTGCACCAAGAGCAGCCTGTGGAGTGTAACCCATTCCAGCAACAACTCCAAATGCGACAAAAGCATTAATACCCATTCCTGGAGCTAAACCTATAGGCCATGTTTTTCCATAAAAGGCCATTATGAAGCAAGCTATTGATGTAGCTAAAATTGTAGCTGTAAATACTGCGCCAAAATCAAAAAAACCTTTTTCAGGCCCAGCAAATTCTCCAGATAAAATAAAAGGATTTAGAAACATTATATAGGCCATTGTGAGAAATGTTGTAATTCCTGCTATAACCTCAGTTTTAAAATCTGTTTTGTGTTTTTTATACTCAAAATATTTTTCTAACATATTTAACCTCCAGAAAATTCAAATAACAGATTCTAATATTAAATTCTTTAAATAAATAATCTTTATTAACATTATTCAACCTCAAGTTTATTTTCATTTAAGCAAAATCTTGTGATAGTCATATTGTTATGACGAAAAAAATAACTTTTCTCCTAATAATGTTATTAATGGCTTTTTTATCGAGTTGTACAACTGTTCAAAACAAAGCAGACGAATTAATTGAAAAAGAAGACAAATATTTAGAAAAATTTTTAAATAAAAAAAAAATTATGCTTATTAAAGAATTTGGAAATCCAGACCATGTAACTCCTAATGATGGAGAGCCAGAAGGATCTAGTGGCACTCTAGTTTATATTTCAAAGAAGTATGGCATTAAATGCCAAAGAAGTTTTGACATCGATGAAAATGATTTTGTAAAAGGATTTTCATCAAAAGGATGTTTTTAACTTGTGGGGCGAACCCCACAAGCAAGGCTTTAGACTTATTTAATTTCAATAAGTTTTTTTTTTTTATAATCTGGGATTATTCTTTCACAATTAATTGTTAAAAGCCCATCTTTTAATTCAGCGACATTAATTTTCACGTCCTCGGCAATGGTAAAAGATCTTGTAAATTGTCTTTTCGATATACCTCTGTGGATAATATCAACGTCGTCATTTTTAACTTTAGGTTTGTTATTTTCTTTGGTTCTTATAGTTAATAAGTTGTCCTCGTATTCAATTTCAACATCATTTTTGTTAAAACCAGCAAGAGCAACCTCTATTGCATACTTATCTTTACCAGTCCTTCTTATATTATATGGGGGATAATTTGATTGCATGGATAGGTTTCCATTACCCAACATACTTTCAAATTGTTCAAACATATCATCAAAACCTACTGAAAATGGCCTCAACGAATTAAAGATTGATATTTCCTTACTTGTCATAATTTCCTCCTTTGTTAGCAAGGTTATTTTAATGTCCCATTAGGCGACGTGATACATATGGTAATCTTTATTATATTTTCAATATGTAATAATTACTAATTTTGTTGAAGAGCCCTTACATGTTCATCAGCACTTCCTGCAAGTGCTCTTAAATCATAACCACCTTCAAGAATTGATATTACTTTACCGTTTGTAAATTTATTACATTTTAACAGTGTCCGTCTGGTTATCTCAAAAAAATCTTCAGATTTTAATTTGAATTGAGCTAATGGATCATCTTTGTGTGCGTCAAATCCAGCTGAAAAAATTAATATTTCAGGCATAAAACTATCAATTTTTTTTAAAACTCGATCATAAGCATTCAAATAATTCTCAGTGTTTGTACCAGCTGGCAAAGGAATATTATAAATATTATTAAATTTCCCTTTTTCATATTGAGAACCTGAACCCGGATAAAAAGGATATTGATGAGTAGAAATATATAAAACTTTTTCATTATCATAAAAAATATCTTGAGTTCCATTTCCGTGATGTACATCAAAATCTATAATTGCGATCTTTTTATAATTATATCGATCAATTAAATAATGCGCCCCGACAGCTGCGTTATTAAAAATACAGAAACCCATTGCTTTACTTTTTTCACTGTGATGACCTGGTGGTCTTACTGTGCAAAATGCGTTTTTAAAATATTTGCCTTCCACACCATCGATTGCATGAATTATACTTCCAACAGCATCATAAGATGCTTGTTTACTTCCTGGCGAAATGACAGTGTCACCATCTAAAAATTTTAATCCTCTATTAGGAAATGAATCTTCAACAGAATCAACATATTTAGGTGTATGAACTCTCTTTAGTATACTCAAATCAAATTTTTTTGACTTCATCCAAATAAGATTTTTTCTTTTTTTTTAATTGTTCAATTACAGCGGCAACTCTTTTTGGTTGTTCTGGATGCCCATCACCAGTTATGTGTTTTTCTGAAGTATCAGATGTTATTATCGCAGTTTTCACTTAAAATATTCTTTTAATATTTCAAAATAAATTTTTGTTAGATTTCTTAGATCTTTTAAAGGCACACATTCCATCGCTTTATGCATAGTTTTACCAACGAGCCCAAACTCTAAACAAGGAGATATTTCCTTAATAAATCTTGCATCTGAAGTACCTCCACTCGTAGAAAGCTTAGGTTTTATTTTAGTAATTTTTTTAATAATTTTTTGAATCATGTAAGTATTATTGTTTGGTTTACTTAAGAATGCTTCCCCGGAAACTTTATAATTGACTTTAATCTTACAATTACTTTTTTTAATATTTCTTAAAATTATTTTATTTAGTCTTGTTTTGATTAATTTAGAGCTATGATTATTATTGAATCTTATATTAAAGGAGGCGGATGCAATGCCAGGAATAACATTATCTGCATTATTGTCTATATTAATTTTCGTAACTTCCATATTTGTTGGTTGAAAATGTTTATTACCTTTGTCAAATTTTATATCTTTAACTTGTTTTAAAATATTTATTAAAGCAGTGGATGGATTATTACCCCTTTGCGGATAAGCAACGTGACACATCTCACCAATTACCTTCAATTCGCAGTTTAGACTTCCTCTTCGACCTATCTTAATCATTTCACCCAATTTATTGGGATTTGTTGGTTCTCCAACTAAGCAAAAATTAATTTTTTCCTCCTTTTTATTTAAATAATTTACCACTTTTCGAGTACCATTAATTGCATCACCTTCCTCATCTCCTGTGATTAAAAAGCTAATTGAGCCGTCAAATCTTTTATTTTTTGATAAAAATATACTTACCGCAGTGACAAATGCTGCAATAGCACTTTTCATGTCATTCGCACCTCTGCCAATTAAATTTCCTTTTTTTATAGATGGCTTAAAAGGATTAATTGTCCAATTTTCTAAATTTCCTGGGGGAACTACATCAAGATGCCCAGCAAAGCAAAAATTTGGGCTTTTGTTTCCAAATTTCGCGTATAAATTTTTGACAGGCTTAGCGTCCTTTTCTTTAAAAATTAATATTTTTGTTTTAAAACCTAATTTATCTAATTTTTTTGCTAAAAATCTCATTACACCTGCATCATTTGGTGTTACAGATTTAAATTTTATCAGCTCTTTAGCCAATTTAATTTCGTTTAAAATAAACATTATTATTCTCTTAAAAGATCATTTATAGAGGTTTTAGATCTGGTTTTTTCGTCAACTTGTTTAATTATAACAGCACAATAAAGTGAGGGAGCATTTGAATTTTTTTTATCTGGCAAAGAACCAGGGACTACAACAGAATAAGGAGGAATTTTTCCATAAGTTATTTCTCCCGTCAATCTATTAACAATTTTTGTTGATTTACCGATATACATTCCCATAGACAAAACGGATCCTTCTCCTACTACAACACCTTCAACAACCTCGGACATAGCTCCTAAAAAAACATTATCTTCAACTATAGTTGGTAAAGCTTGTGCTGGTTCAAGGACTCCCCCAATGCCTGAACCTGCAGATATATGACAGTTTTTTCCAATTTGACAGCAGCTTCCTGCTCTTGCAAATGTATCAATCATTGTGCCTTCATCAATGTATGCACCTATATTTACATAACATGGCATTAGCACAGCGTTTTTTCCTATAAATGATCCCTTTCTTACTGGTGAATTAGGCACCATTCTAAAACCTGCAATCTCATGATCTTTCTTTGTCCATCCTGCCGTTTTTCCTTTAAGTAAATGAGATTTATCATACCAGCTGCTATAAGGTCCGCCTAAATTCTCCATTGGATAAATTCTGAAACTTAACATTATTGCTTTTTTTACATATTGATGAGTGGTCCATTTCCCATTTATTTTCTCCGCAACCCTTACTTTACCCTCATCTAAGTCAGAAATTATTTTGTTTATTGCATTTTTAATTTCTTTGTCTGAATTTTGATCAATATTATCTTTGTTGACCCAAGCATTATTTATAATATTTTCAATAGACATAAAATTATTTTTCTTTTAATACTCTAATTTGTTTTAAAAATGACGACAGATTGTTTATTTTATAGTCAATAAAATCTTTATCACTATCAATCTTACCAAATTGCTCTGTGTTTTCAAGCCAGCATGTGATTGCTCCTCTTTTTTTTCCGATTGATAAATTTTTTGCGATGTCCTCTATATATAATGACTCTTTTGGATCTATATTAAATTTCTCAGCCATTAAATCAAATGCCTTAGCCTCAGGTTTTGGAAAATATTTTGAGTCAACAATATCATGAACTCCCTCAAATAAATCGGTAATACCTAATGCATTTGTTATGTTGCAAACATGTTCAGCAGAACCATTGGTAAAAACAAATTTTTTCACATCTATTTGTTCTAGTTCAAACCTAAGCTTTCTATCTTTTTCCAGAAAAGACAAATCAATGTCATGTACATATTTTAAAAATTCGTCAGGTTTAATAGAATTATGGATCATTAGACCATTAAGGCTGGTATTATATTTGTAAAAGTAATCGGTTTGTAACTTTTTTGCTGATATTTTGTTTATATTTAGCTTATTAGATATAAACTCTGTCATTCTTTTTGAAACTTGTCCAAATACGGCCTCGAGATTATCATAAAGGACTCCATCACAATCAAAGATTATATTCTTGATGTCTTTGAGATCTTTCATTTTCTTATTAAAGTTCCCGCACCCTTGTCAGAAAATAATTCAAATAGTATCGAATGTGGTTTTCTTCCATCAATGATGCCCACAGCAGTTACCCCATTGCTTATAGCATCCAAGCATGTATTAATTTTAGGTATCATTCCTTCTGTTATAATTCCCTCCTTAATCATTTTTTTAATTTCTATAAGTGAAATTTCTGAAATTAATCTGAATAAAGCCAATGAAATGTTAAAAAATAATATTATATCTGGCGGCATGATACCAAAAATAAAAACTTGTTTAGACGCAATATCTAATGGTGTCAGAGGTGTTGTTATTGTTGATGGGAGAAAACCACATTCGATACTATTTGAATTATTTTCTGATAAGGGTGCAGGAACATTAATAAGAAAATGAATAATCTAAAAAATATAAAGAATATTTTGTTCGACTGTGA
>MDTG01096890.1_pt1 | contig 92024 bp, 76 predicted proteins | sample 811421 | NCBI WGS metagenome assembly MDTG01 (sample SAMN05326645, study PRJNA326480) | marine metagenome | isolation source: seawater | place: Pacific Ocean: South East | collected 2011 | reverse complement strand
TGTAATCCGCCACGAGCTCGGCGGTCAGCTCGGTGACGAGCCCCCGCAGGCCACTGGTTCCAAACTTCGGAGCCATCTCGAATTCCCTTCAAAAACGCCCTGTAGGCCAATTCCAGACGAGTTATTGCCCAGCGTTCGGACGATCACAACCCTGCCGCGAACGCTGCCGGTTGGCTGAGACCGGAACTGCCCACCGGCCGGTCATGTGGCGCGCCGGTCCCGCAAAGGTCCATCCCGAGGGCGCCGCTCATCCCGCTTCCGGCCCCTCGGACAGGATGACCATGACCCGCGCCTCCTTGCCCGGCGCGAGGGCCTGAAGCCCGGCAAGCGCCGCCGCCCCGCTCGGGGTCGAGGCCATGTCCGCGCCGTGCAGAAGCGCGACCGCCTGTGCCGCCGCGTCATCGGAGACGGTCAGGAAGGCATCGGCATCGCGGCGCAATGTCTCGAAGGCCAGCAGCGAGGCGTCCTTGCAGTCGAGCCGCCCCATGGTCGAGGCCGGCCCTTGCCCGGGGGTCAGACCACCCGCCCGCACGCTCTCCAGCATGCATGGCGCGGCCTCGGGTTCGACCACGACGATCTCGGGCTGCACCTCCCAGAAGCGCCGGACGTGTGCCGCCACCGCCGCCGCCAGCCCGCCGACCCCGGCCTGAAGCACCACGTGGGTCGGCCATGCGCCGCCGTCCGCGAAGCTCCGGCGGCATTCCTCGGCAAGCACGGTGTAGCCCTCCATGATCAGCGCGGGCGCCTCGATGTAGCCCGGCCAGGAGCCGTCGGCGAGATGGATCCAGCCGTTCTCCTCCGCGAGCCGCATTGCCTCGGCAATGCTGTCCTCGTAGGAGCCCGCGACGCGGATCACCTCGGCCCCGGCGGCGCGGATGCGGTCGGCGAAGCTCTCGGGCACCGAGGCCGCGAGCACGATCTTCGCACCGGCATGGAATACCCGCGCCCCGGCGGCGACCGACAGGCCGTGGTTGCCGGCGCTGGCAGTGATGAAGGTCATCTGCGCCGCAACCGCCCGCGCCTCGGGCGTCATCGGGTCGTGCCCGCCGGCGCGGTCGAGGATCATCTGCACGACGGCGAAGGCGCCGCCGAGTGCCTTGAAGCTGCCAAGCCCCATCCGCGTGCTCTCGTCCTTGATCCAGAGCCGCGCCACACCCAGCGTATCGGCAAGCGCCGCCGCGTCGCTCAGCGGGGTCGGTGCATAGGCCGGGCAATCGGCCAGCAGGGCAAGCGGACGCTCGGCGCTGGCGCGGAACCCGTCGTGTCGCTCGGCGCTGCGGCCCTCTGCGTTCGCATGAAACATGGTCGTCTGCCCCCTTCCCTGCGCCCGGCGGTACGCCGGGCCTTGTCGCCTCGCCACAACTCTGGCCTCATTGCCCGAGGAATGCACCCCCTGCCCGCCGCTTTCGCGGGCCGCCGGACGGAGACGCAGGATGCCGCTCGCAGGCCCCTTCCCGCTCATGGAATACCAGGACCGCTGCCGCCGCGTGCAAACGGCGATGGTCGAGAGCGGGCTCGCGGCGCTTCTGCTCACCTCCGAGCCCGACGTGCGCTATGTCTCGGGCTTCCTCACGCGGTTCTGGGAAAGCCCGACGCGGCCATGGTTCGTCATCCTGCCCGCCTCGGGCAAGCCCGTCGCGATCATCCCCGCCATCGGAGCGCCGCTCATGGCGCGCGGCTGGATCGAGGACATCCGGACGTGGGACGCCCCCGACTACCGCGACGACGGCGTGTCGCTGCTGACCGAGGCCTTGCGCGCGCTGGTCCCGCCGGGCGGGCGGATCGGCGTGCCCATCGGCCGCGAGTCGGTGATGCGGATGCCACTTGCCGACTGGGACCGGGTCCGCGCGAACCTTGGCGACCGGGGCTGCGAAGATGCGTCGGACCTGCTGCGCCGCCTGCAGGGGCGCAAGTCCGCCGCCGAGATCGCGCTGATCCGCGAGGCCTGCGCCATCGGCGGGCGCGCGTTCGACCGGGTGCCGGACATCCTGCGGCCGGGCGTGACGCTTTCGGAGGTGTTTCGCCGCTTCCAGATTCTGTTGCTCGAAGAAGGCGCCGACTGGGTGTCCTATCTTGCCGGTGGTGCCGGGCCCGGCGGCTACGGCGACGTGATTTCGCCCGCCGATGCGCGCCCGCTGCGGCAAGGCGACCTGCTGATGCTCGACACCGGCGCGGTGCGGCAGGGCTACTTCTGCGACTTCGACCGCAACTGGTCGCTCGGGCCGGCCTCTGCCGAGTTGCGGGAGGCGCACCGCGTGCTGCATGACGTGACCGAAGCAGCCTTCGATGTCGCCAGACCGGGCGCAACGGCGCGCGACCTGCACGCGGCGATGGCCCCGATCCTGACCGCGCGGGCCGGCGCGCCGGTGCCGGGGCGGCTGGGGCACGGGCTGGGCATGCGGCTGACCGAGCCGCCCTCGCTGATCCCCGACGACGACACCGAGCTGGTGCCCGGCATGGTTCTGACGCTCGAGCCGTCGCTGCCGCTCGGGCCCGGCCGGATGATGGTCCACGAGGAAAACATCGTCATCGGCGCAGGCGGCGCGGAGTGGCTCACCCCGCGCGCGCCGCGCGATCTGCCGGAACTTGGCTGGCGCGACTGAGACGCCCCGTTGCCCAGTCAGTCGCCGCCGGGCAGGCTCGGTGTCGCCTCGTCCGCCTCGAGCGCGGGGTCGGCGACCGTGTTGTCCTTCAGCATGACGCCCGAGAGCTTGCGCTCGAACGCTTCCTGCATGAGGTAGCCCGCGCGATAGGCCGCCTCGCGGAACGACAGGCCGCCCTCGCGGATGTTCGAGATGCAGTTGCGGTCGGCGTCGGTGCTGCCCGGCCCCGGTGCCCATGTCAGGTAGAGCCCGAGACTGTCGGCAGCGGAGAGGCCCGGGCGCTCGCCGATCAGCATGATGACACACCGTGCGCCAAGCTGCTCGGCCACCTCGTCGCCGATGGCCACGCGGCCCTGCAGCGCGACCACGGTCGGGGCCAGCGTGAGGCCCGCGCGTTCCACATGCGGCAGGAAGGCCTTGAGGAACGGTGGCGCCGACTGCTGCACTGCAAGCGCCGACAACCCGTCGGCGATGACGATGGCGACGTCGGGGGCCGTGCCCGGCGCGAGCGCGGCGAGGCGTTCGGCGTCTTCCGGCGCGAGCTTGCGTCCGAGATCGGGCCGCCGCAGGTATTCCGAGCGGTCCGAGACGCGGCTTTTCACGGTCACCGTCTCGAGCGACAGCGCCGCGAGATCGGCCTCGAGCGCGGCCATATCCAGCTCGGAATGAACGGCGGTGCGGGCGGCGGCATGGGCGGCCTGGAACTCGAGCTGACGCGCGACCGGCAGCGAGACACCGGAGCGGCCCAGCGCGATGCGGGCATTGGTGAAGCGGCGCAGGTCCTTCCACAGGTCGCGGTCGGGACGCTCGGGCGTTGCGGGCGTATCGGTCATGTCGCCTCCGGCAGGTGACGGGATTTCGAAAGGGTCCGGGGCGGCACCGGCGTGGGGGTGAACCGACCGTCATCGGGCAGGATGCCGGTGCGGTCGAGCCATGCCTCGAACTCGGGCGCGGGCCGCAGCCCCAGCACCCGGCGCGCGTAGAGCGCATCGTGGAACGAGGTCGTCTGGTAGTTCAGCATCACGTCATCCGAGCCGGGAATGCCCATGATATAGTTGATGCCGGCCGCGCCCAGCAGCGTCAGGAGCTGGTCCATGTCGTTCTGGTCCGCCTCCATGTGGTTGGTATAGCAGATGTCGCAGCCCATCGGCAGGCCGAGCAGCTTGGCGCAGAAATGGTCCTCGAGCCCGGCGCGGATCACCTGCCGCCCGTCGAACAGGTATTCCGGCCCGATGAAGCCCACCACCGTGTTGACCAGAAGCGGCTCGTAGGCGCGGGCGACGGCATAGGCCCGAGCCTCGAGGGTCTGCTGGTCGACGTCGTGATGCGCGTTCGCCGACAGGCAGGAGCCCTGCCCGGTCTCGAAATACATCACGTTGTCGCCCAGCGTGCCGCGCTTCAGGCCGCGCGTTGCGTCGAGCGCCTCCTGCAGCAGCGCAAGGTTGAAGCCGAACGAACGGTTGGTGGCCTCGGTCCCGGCGACCGACTGGAAGGTCAGGTCGACCGGCGCCCCGGCCTCGATGGCGGCGATCGAGGTGGTGACGTGGCTCAGCACGCAGGACTGCGTGGGAATGTCGTTCTCCGAGATCAGCTCGTCGAGCATGTGCAGCAGCGTCGTCACGGCGGCGGTGTTATCCGAGGCCGGGTTGATGCCGATCACCGCATCGCCCGAGCCGTACATCAGCCCGTCGAAGATCGAGGCCGCGACCCCCTTCACGTCATCGGTGGCGTGGTTCGGCTGCAGACGTGTCGACATCCGCCCCTCGAGCCCGATGGTATCGCGGAACTTGGTCACCACGCGGCACTTGCGGGCGACAAGGATGAGATCCTGCACCCGGCAGAGCTTCGAGACCGCCGCGACCATCTCGGGCGTGAAGCCGGGCGACGCGGCGGCGAGCGCGGCGCTGTCGGCGGCATCGGACACCAGCCAGTCGCGCAGGTCGCCCACGGTCATATGCGCGAAGGGCGCGAAAGCCGCGGCGTCATGAGTGTCGATGATGAGCCGCGTGACCTCGTCGGTCTCGTAGGGCACTAGCGCCTCGGTGAGGAACTGCTTCAGCGGCACGTCGGAGAGCGCGAGCTGCGCCGCGACCCGTTCGACATCGGTGGCCGCGGCGATACCCGCGAGCTCGTCGCCCGAGCGCAGCGGCGTCGCCCGCGCCATCAGCGTCTTGAGATCATCGAAGCGGAAGGTCTCTCCGCCGATCGAAGTGCGAAAACCGGACATGTGGCTCCTGTCCCTGTTCAATTTGTCTGCCGGGTCCCCCGGCACTTGTGCGACGCCGCGCCGGCACCCGCAGTCTTGCACGATCCAGGCGTGCGCGGGAGCCTTCGAAGGACATCGGCCTCGAACGGGCGCGGACAGGCATATGACGCATGCGCCGCTCCGCGCCCGGTCTGGCAGCCCCAGACTGGGCAGAACACGCCGGAAGACAAGAAATTTCGTGGATATGAACACGCAAAACGACCGAACGGTCATAATTTGCACGAAATATGTGCCGTTTTGATGCGTGAGTCGCGACTCGCGCCGCATCAGGAAGGAAATATGCCGGGCCTGCATCGAAACGAGCCGCAAAAAGATGCGCCAATTGCACATTATTGCGGCGAAAAGATGCACGGCCGGGTGAGCTTTTCTCAACTATCTGTGAAAATTCGACAATCTTCCTGATGCGCGGCGATCCGCCACAGCGCGCTTCGCGGGGCGCAGGTCTAGGTCGCTCGCCGCAACATCCGCGTCCCGGACTGCCCGCGCTCTCCCACTCCTCCTCCCGCGCCCGCAGCCTGTCGGACAAGAAAGAGGCATGCACTTGTTACGCTACAGAAATCTGCTGCTGGCCGCGGCGGGCGCCCTCACGCTCTCCGGCTGCCAGTACGACGTTCTCTCTCCCTCCGGCTGGGTCGGCGACCAGCAGCGCGACCTGCTGATCATCTCGACACTGCTCATGCTGATCGTGATCATCCCGGTGCTGATCATGGCGGTGTATTTCCCGCTGAAGTACCGCGCCGACCGCGCCGATACCTCGGACTATGACCCCGGCTTCGAGCATTCGAACAAGCTCGAGGCGGTGGTCTGGGGCGTTCCGATCCTGATCGTGATCGCGCTTGGCTGGTACACCTACGTCTACACCCATCGGCTCGACCCCTATCGCGCGCTCGACCATCTCGACGCCGGCGCGCCGGTCGAGGTGCAGGCGGTGTCGCTCGACTGGAAATGGCTGTTCATCTACCCCGAGCTGGGCGTCGCCTCGGTCAACGAGCTGGCGATCCCCGAGGGCCGCCCGGTCAACTTCAGCCTGACCTCGTCGACGGTGATGAACACCCTGTCGATCCCCGCGCTCGGCGGCATGGTCTACTCGATGGCCGGGATGGAGACCAAGCTCCACCTCATCGCCGACAGCGAGGGCACCTTCCCGGGCCGCTCGGCGCATTACTCGGGGCCGGGCTTCGCCGGGATGACCTTCGACGCGCTGGCGATGAATGACGCTGATTTCGACGCCTGGGTCGCCGCACGCCGCGAAGCCGAGCCGCTGGACAGCGACAGCTACCTCGAACTCGAGGAGCCGTCGATGAACGCGCCGGTGCAATACTACGGCTCGGTCGAGGACGGACTTTTCGACCGCATCGTCGGCCTCTGCGTCGAGGACGGCAAGGTCTGCATGGGCGAGATGATGATGCAGGACAAGATGGGCGGCGGTGGCCTCGAGGGCATCGGCAACGTCGGGGCCTACAGCCACGACCGCGCGCGCACCATCGACGGCTTCGGCAACGCGATCGACCTGCCGCCGCTGGAGGGCGACGGCGCCGAGCATGGCACCAATCACGAGACCGAGGGCCACGAGGCCCAGGACGCCCACGCACCCGAGACCCACGACGAGGCCTCGCTCACCGAGACCGATTTGCAGCACGCCCTCCCCGGCAAGCCGCAGATGGAGGCAATGACACATGGCAACTGAATCCGTTTCCCCGACCGAGACGTTCTCGCCGATCTTCGGCCGTCTCACGCTTGACTGGATTCCCTTCCAGGAACCGATCCTGATCGGGACCTTCGCCGGCGTGGCCCTTGGCGGGCTGGTGGTCTTCGCGCTGATGACCTACTTCCGGCTCTGGGGCACGCTCTGGAACAACTGGGTCGTCACCGTCGACCACAAGAAGATCGGCATCATGTACATGGTGCTGGCCTTCGTGATGATGGTCCGCGGCTTCGCCGACGCGCTGATGATGCGCGCCCAGCAGGCGATGGCCGCCGGCGGCGCCGAGGGCTACCTGCCACCGCACCACTATGACCAGGTCTTCACCGCGCACGGCGTGATCATGATCTTCTTCGTGGCGATGCCCTTCGTCACCGGCTTCATGAACTACGTGATGCCGCTGCAGATCGGCGCGCGCGACGTGGCCTTCCCGTTCCTGAACAACTTCTCGTTCTGGATGACGGTCGCAGGCGCGCTGCTGGTGAACATCTCGCTGTTCATCGGCGAGTTCGCCCGCGTCGGCTGGCTGGCCTTCCCGCCGCTGTCGGGGTCGAGCTTCAGCCACGGACCCGGCATGGACTACTACCTGTGGGCGCTGCAGATCGCGGGTGTCGGCACGACGCTCTCGGGCATCAACCTGATCGCCACCACGCTGAAGATGCGGGCCAAGGGCATGAAGCTCATGGACATGCCGATCTTCACCTGGACCGCGCTCATCACCAACGTGCTGATCGTCGCCGCCTTCCCGGTGCTGACCGCGACCCTCGCACTGCTCACGCTCGACCGTTACCTCGATTTCCGCTTCTTCACGAACGACTTCGGCGGCAACGCGATGATGTACATCAACCTGATCTGGATCTGGGGTCACCCCGAGGTCTACATCCTCATCATCCCCTGCTTCGGCATCATCTCCGAGGTCGTCTCGACGTTCTCGGGCAAGCCGATCTTCGGCTACCGCACGATGGTCTGGGCCACCGCCTGCATCATGGTGCTGAGCTTCGTGGTGTGGCTGCACCACTTCTTCACCATGGGATCGGGCGCCAACGTCAACACCTTCTTCGGCATCACCACGATGATCATCGCGGTGCCGACGGGCGTGAAGATCTTCAACTGGCTGTTCACGATGTACAAGGGCCGCGTCCGGCTCGAGGTGCCCATGTACTGGGCCATCGGCTTCCTCGTGACATTCACGATCGGCGGCATGTCGGGCGTGCTTCTGGCGGTGCCCCCGGTGGACTTCCAGCTGCACAACACGCTGTTCCTGATCGCGCACTTCCACAACGTGATCATCGGCGGCGTGGTCTTCGCGGTCTACGCGGGCGTCACCTACTGGTGGCCCAAGGCCTTCGGCTTCAGGCTCGACGACAAGTGGGGCAAGCGCGCCTTCTGGGGCTGGTTCATCGGCTTCTACGTCGCCTTCATGCCGCTCTACGCGCTCGGCCTGATGGGTGTGACCCGTCGGATGAACAGCTACCCCGATGCCGGCTGGCAGCCCTACTTCATCGTCGCCGCAATCGGCGCCGTGATCATCCTCTTCGGCATCCTGTCGACGTTCATGTCGTTCTACGTCTCCATCGTGAACCGCAAGGCGCTGGCCGTGGGCGACGACCCGTGGGATGCGCGGACGCTGGAATGGGCAACGCAGTCGCCGCCGGCGCCCTACAACTTCCCCGAGGAGATCGAGGTCGTCGGACGCGAGGCGTTCTGGCACATGAAGAAGACCGGCTTCCGCTGGTCGGGCCATTACCAGCCGATCCACATGCCCAAGGGCACCGCGACCGGCGTCGTGCTCTCGGCGGTCGCGCTGGTCTTCGGCTTCGCGATGGTCTGGTACATCTGGTGGCTGGCACTCGCGACCTTCCTCGCGATGCTCGCCATCGGGATCGGCCACACCTTCAACTACAATCGCGACTATTACATCCCCGCCGATGAGGTGACCGCGACCGAAACGAAAGGAGCCCTCGCATGAGCGTTTCCGAAGCCGACCTTCACGGCACTCGCGGCGCGGTCCACCACGCCCGTGAGGACCACGGGACCGAGCACGCCCACCATCCGAGCCCGACACCCATCGGGTTCTGGATCTACCTGATGAGCGACTGCATCATCTTCGGTGCACTCTTCGCGACCTACGCGGTGCTCGGCGGCAACTATGCCGGCGGGCCCGCCCCGGTCGACCTGTTCGAGCCCGGCTTCGTCGCGGTCGAGACCGCGCTGCTGCTGATCTCGTCGGTGACCTTCGGGCTGGCGATGCTGCGCGCCGACAAGCAGGACCGCGGCGGCGTGCTGCTGTGGCTCGGCATCACCGGGCTGTTCGGCGCCGGGTTCATCGGGATGGAGATCTACGAGTTCAACCACCTGATCCACCTCGGCGCGGGGCCGGACCGCTCGGCCTTCCTGTCGTCGTTCTTCGCGCTGGTCGGCACCCACGGCCTGCACGTCACCGGCGGCCTGATCTGGCTTGTCACGCTGATGGTGCAGATCCGGATGCACGGTCTGATCGGTGCCAACATGCAGCGTCTGACCACGCTGTCGATGTTCTGGCACTTCCTCGACCTGATCTGGATCGGCGTCTTTTCCTTCGTCTACCTCGTGAGGCTCGTCTGATGTCCGCAGACCACCACAACGCAGAACACGCAGGCCACGGCACCATGGGCCAGCTGATGACCGGCTTCGGCCTCGCGGCGCTGCTCACCATCATCCCCTTCGGCCTGGTCATGGCCGAGGTCGACATGAGCCGCACCACGCTGGTCGGCATCATCATGGGGCTCGGCGCCGTGCAGATCCTCGTGCACCTCGTCTTCTTCCTGCACGTCAACCGCAGCGGCGAGGAGGGCTGGACCCTCTCGGCCACGATCTTTTCGGTCATCATTTTGGTGATCGTTCTGGCCGGCTCGCTCTGGGTCATGCACAACATGAACGAGAACATGATGCCGAGCCACGAGATGGACCGGCAGATCGAACAGATGAAGAGCCTGCAATCGCAGCAGGGCTGACCGCCCGCTTCACGCACCACCTGCCGGGGCCCTGCGGGGCCCCGGTGTCGTTTCAGGGGAACCCTACCGATGTCACATCCCGTCCGCTGGCCCCGCCTCGCCATCGCCACCCTGCTCGCGGCCATCGGTCTCGCGGGGTTCCTGAGCCTCGGCATCTGGCAGGTGCAGCGCCTGCACTGGAAGCTCGACCTGATCGAGCGCGTCGATGCCCGCGTGACCGCCGACCCCGTGCCGGCCCCCGGCCCCGCCGACTGGCCCGAGATCACCCGCGAGGATGACGAATACACCCGCGTGCGCCTGAGCGGGGAATACCTCCACGACGAGGAGGTGCTCATCTACACCCCCTCGGATTTCGGCCCCGCCGACTGGGTGCTGACACCGCTGCACCGCGACGACGGCAGCATCGTGATGGTCAACCGCGGCGTCGTCCCGCAGCGGCAGGGCGAGCCCGCCGCCTTCGACCGCCCCGAAGGCAAGGTCAGCGTGACCGGCCTGCTGCGCCTGTCCGAGGACGAGGGGTGGCTCTTTTCCCGCGACAACAACCCCGCCGAGCAGAAATGGTATCGCCGCGACATCGGGTCGATCACCGAGACCAAGGGCTTCGAGCAGGCGGCCCCCTATTTCGTCGATGCGGAGATGACCGACGCCGAGGGTTGGCCACGCGGCGGGCAGACTGTCGTGAAATTCCGCAATGCCCATCTGAGCTACGCACTCACGTGGTTTGCGCTGGCAGCTCTCGTGGCCGCCGGCTACGGGCTGCTGCTGTGGCAGGAAGTCCGCCGGAAATGAACCGGAACCACGCCGAATAAGGCATTGGTATGTCTTATGTTTTCCGACCGAAGGATCACGCAGGATTGCGGCCCGCGGTCCCGGGGCCACCCCGCGCGGACCAGTGGCACGGATAAAAAACTTCTGTCACGGCAAAAAAACTTTGAATTGGACCTGACCCGGAGAAAGCGTCTCAGAATTGTGACACGCGTACCGATGCGCACTCACAGCCGAGGGATGCTCCGCCGCGATGCACAGCCACCCGCAGCCAACGCCAGAAGGCCGCCCCGCCTCAGACCGACAGCGACGACAGCAGCCGCGGCATCAGGTCGAGGTGACGGCGAATGATCGCGACGGCGCGGGCCTCGTCATGGGCCGCGAGCGCGTCGATCATCTCGCGATGTTCTTCCTCGATCACGTCGGTCTTGCCGATCCCCTGCTGAAGCGACAGCATCGCAACCCGCGACAGCGGCGCCTGCAGGCCGTCGAACACCTTGACCAGCACCGTGTTTCCCGCCGCCGCGACCAGCGCCTGGTGAAACAGGCGGTTGATCTCGACGCAGCCCAGAAGATCGCTCGCCGGGGTCGCCTCGTGCAGGTCGCACAGTTCGGTCAGTTCCGGCGGCAGCGGCCGGGCCTCGGCACAGATCTTCTGCGCCGCGTGAACCTCGACCATGAGCCGGACCTCGTGCAGGTCGCGCAATTCGTCGGCAGAGAGCGGCAGCACCATCGCACCGCGCCGCGGGTGCAGCTCGAGATACCCCTCGGCGGCCAGCCGGTTCAGCGCCTCGCGCACCGGCGTGCGCGACACGCCGGTCAGCTCGCAGGCCATGGCTTCTTCGATGAAACCGCCCGGCGTGAAAGCCCCCTTGAGAATGCTCGCCCGGATCCCGTCATAGGCCCGTTCGCGCGCCGACAGCACTTTTCTTTCGCGCTGATCGCCCGAACCAACGATTTTATGACCGATCATTCATCAAATCCTTACATTTTCGTTCAGATCGACCAGTCTGACCGTAAGCTGGGCTGGACAGAATCGAATCTCTCTTCTTGTATACATGACGTACACGCCGAAAGGACAAGGTTGGAATGATGGACGGATCGCAGGGCGTGGAGCCCGGTAACACCTGGCGCGTCGGCGTCGACTCCGGGGGCACCTTCACCGATGTCTGCATGTTCGACGAAGCCAGCGGGCGGATCGCCGTCTGGAAGGTTTCCTCCACCCCGGACGACCCGTCGCGCGGGATCGCCCAGGGTGTCGAGGAAGGAATGACCGAACGTGCAGGCGGCGGGTCCGATCCCGCGGCCGCCATCGCCTATCTCGGTCACGGCACCACCGTCGCGACCAATGCGCTCATCACCCATCGCGGCGCCCGCGTCGGCCTCATCACCACAGGCGGTTTCCGCGACCTGCTCGAGATCGGCCGCCAGAAGCGCCCAGACCTCTACGACCTCTTCGCCGAGAAGCCGCAGACGCTGGTCCCGCGCGAACTGCGCTTCGAACTGGCCGAGCGGATGCTGCGCACCGGCGAGATCGACACCCCGCTCGACGAGGACGCGGTGCGCGCCGCCGCCCGCGCCATGAAGGAGGCCGGCGTCGAAGCGGTCGCCATCTGCTTCCTCTATGCCTTCGTGAACCCCGTGCATGAGCAGGCCGCGCGCCGCATCGTCGAAGAGGAGATGCCCGGCGCCTTCATCTGTGCCAGCCACGAGATCGCGCCGGAGTTCCGCGAGTTCGAACGGCTCTCGACCGCGACGGTCAATGCCTACCTCGGGCCGATCATGCACCGCTACATCTCGCGGCTCACCCCGCGCCTGCAGGACCTCGGCCTGCCCGTCGCGCCGCACCTGACGCAGTCCAACGGCGGCGTCGTGCGCTTCGAGGTCGCGGCGGAAACGCCGGTCCGCGCGGTGCTGTCGGGCCCCTCGACCGGCGTGGTCGCGGCGCAGGCAATCGGTCAGGCCTCGGGCTATGACGACATCATCACCTTCGACATGGGCGGCACCTCCTCCGACGTGGCGCTGATGGCCGGCGGCGAGACCACCCAGACCAACGAGAGCATCGTGCACGGCTACCCGATCAAGGCGCCGATGCTCGACATCCACACCGTCGGCGCCGGCGGCGGCTCGATCGCGCAGATCGACAGCGGCGGCCTGCTCAAGGTCGGCCCCGAAAGCGCCGGCGCCGATCCCGGCCCGGTCTGCTACGGGCGCGGTGCGACCGAACCCACGGTCACCGATGCCAACATCGTGCTGCAGGTGCTGAACCCGGTCGAGATCCTCGACGGACGCATGAAGGTGCACCGCGATCTCGCCGTCGAGGCCATCGGCAAGATGGCGGAAAAGCTCGGCATGGAAACCATGGACGTGGCGCAGGGCATCATCTCGGTGGTGACCGCCAACATGGCCAAGGCGATCCGGGTGATCTCGGTCCAGCGCGGCCACGATCCGCGCAACTATGCGCTCATGGCCTTTGGCGGCGCGGGGCCCCTGCACGCGGTGCGGCTTGCGCAGGAACTGGGGATGTCCTCGGTCATCATCCCGCGCAACCCGGGCATCCTCTGCGCCATGGGGCTGCTGCTCACCGACCTGCGCGCCGATTTCTCGACCACGCAGCTCACCCCGCTCGAGGCGGGCAACCTCGACACCATCGCCGACGCCATGGCCAAGGTCGAGGCCGAGGCCGGCGCCTGGTTCGAGCACGAGGCCATCCCCGCCGACAAGCGGATGCTCACCCGCCGCGTCGACATGCGCTACGACGGACAGAACTACGAGCTGTCCATCGCCCTGCCCGACGGCCCCGTGACCGCCGAAACGCTCGACGCGCTCAAGCAGGGGTTCACGCAGGCGCACGAGCGCATGTACGGCTTCGCCGTGCCCGAGGAACGCATCCTCTGCGTCACCTTCCGCGCCGAGGCGATGGGGCTGGTGAAGAAGGCAGAGCTGACCGCGCGCCCGCTGGGCGAGGCCGATTCCTCGGCCGCGATCATCGGCAAGCGCGACGTCTGGTATCCCGAGACCGGCGCCTTCACCGAGACAACGCTTTACGCCCGCGACCGGCTGCTGCCCGGCAACGTCTTCGAAGGGCCCGCCATCGTCGAGCAGATGGACACCACGACGCTGATCCCGCCGGGCGTGACCGCCCGCGTGGACACCATCGACAACCTTATTCTGGAGCTTTCCCGATGACCGCCCGGACCACCACTCACGCGCTCGACCCGATCACGGTCGAGGTCATCGGCGCGGCGCTCTCTTCGATCGTCGAGGAAACCGGCGAGGCACTCGTGCGCGCCTCCTACTCGACCAACATCAAGGAGCGCCGCGACTGTTCGACGGCCCTGTTCGACCGGCAGGGCCGCACCCTCTGCCAGGCCGAACACATCCCGATCCACCTCGGCAGCTTCCTCGACTTCATCCCGATGCTGCTCAGGGATCACGACGAGAAGGACCTGCGCCCCGGCGATGTCTTCGTCGGCAACGACGCCTACCGCGGCGGCGGCACCCACCTGCCCGACATCGTGCTCGCCGAGCCGATCTTCGTCGCGGACGAACTGGTCGCCTGGACGGTGAACCTCGCTCACCACTCGGATTTCGTCGACCGCGCCCATGCCCACATCTACCAGGAAGGGCTGCGCATCCCGCCGATCCGGCTCTACAAGGCGGGCGAGTTGCAGAAGGACGTGCAGGAGCTGATCCTGCTGAACTGCCAGGTCCCGCGCGAGCGGCTGTCGGACCTGCGCGCGCAGATGGCGGCGAACCGCGTCGGCGTGCAGCGATTCCAGGAGCTTTGCGCCCGGCACGGGGTCGAGACGGTGCTGGCCTCGGGCGAGGCGCTGCTCGACTACGCCGAGCGCAAGATGCGCGCCGGGATCGCCGCCCTGCCCGACGGTTCCTGGCGCTTCGAGGATGTGTTCGACAACCTCGACTTCGACACGCCGATCCCCTTCGCGGTCACGGTCACGGTCAGCGGCGACGAGCTGGCACTCGACTTCGAGGCGCCCGAGCAGATCCGCGCGCCGATCAACATGACCCGCACCGCGCTGCTCGCCACGGTCTACTACATCGTCAAGTCGGTGATCGACCCGACCGTGCTGCCCAACGCCGGCCTTGCCCGGCCGCTGACGGTGCGCGCACCCGAGGGCTCGATCCTCAACTGCAAGCATCCTGCCGCGGTGAACGGGCGGGTGCAGACCTGCCAGCGGGTCGCCGACCTGATCCTCGGCGCGCTCGCCCAGGCGGTCCCGGAGCGGGTCTCGGCCTGCACCAACTCGGCCTGCTCGGTCGCGGTGTTCTCGGGCACCCGCCAGAGCGGCCCGGACGCCGGCACCTACTGGGTCTACCTCGAGACCATCGGCGGCGGCGGCGGAGCCCGTCCGAACGCCGACGGGCTCGACGGCATCCACGTCCACGCCACCAACACCTCGAACCTGCCGGTCGAGGCGCTCGAGGGGGAATACCCCCTGATCCTCGAGCGTTACGAGCTGGTCGACGGCTCGGGCGGCGCCGGCAGGCACCGGGGCGGCATGGGCCTGCGCCGGGTCTACCGCGCCACCGAGGAATGCATGGTGCACGTCGACGTGTCGCGCAACATGTCCCGGTCGTGGGGCCTGCAGGGCGGTGGCGAAGGCGGCAACGGCAGCTTCGCGACGAGCCCCGAGAGCGGCACCTTCGAACGCGGCTACGGCACCCTGCGGGCCGGTGAATGGCTCGAAGTCGTCACTCCCGGCGGCGGCGGCTACGGCGCGCCCGAAGAGCGCAGCGAAAGCGACCGGCCGACGTCGATCGCCGCCGAGTGAACATACCTGATCAAAAGGGCCGAAAAGAGCCCGCCACAACCGACAAGGAGACTGAAAAATGACCACCAAGATGAACCGCCGCGGCTTTCTCGCCACCTCCGGCGCGGCCGCGGGTGCGCTGACGTTCCTCGGAACCAAGGGTGCCTTCGCCCAGAATGGCGGCACCCTGCGTTTCGGCCTTTCGGCCTATCCGCCGAGCCTGGACGTCTGGGCCTCGAACGGCACCGCTGCCGGCACCATCAAGCTTCTGTGCCACCGCGGGCTGCTGAGCTACGACAAGGACGGCGTCATGCAGGGCGAACTGGCCGAGAGCTGGGACGTGGCCGACGACGGCACCTGGACCTTCAAGCTGCGTGACGCCATGTGGCACGACGGCACCCCGGTCACCGCCGAAGACGTCGCCTGGACAGTGACCGAGGCGCAGAAGCCCGACTCTGCCGCCTACCTGCAGGGTCAGCTCTCCACCATCACCTCGGTCGAGACGCCCGACGAGAAGACCGTCGTGATGAAGACCGACGAGCCGCAGGCGGTGCTGCCGGGCTGGTTCGCGCACTACAACATGTCGATCATGAAGACCGGCTCCGAGCGCGACAGCCTGATGGGCGCGGGTCCGTTCAAGCTCGTGTCGATGGATCGCGGCGTGTCGATCTCGGTCGAGGCCAACCCCGACTACTACAAGGAAGGCCTGCCCAAGGTCGCCGGCATCGACGCGATCGTCTACGCCGACGAGAACCTCCGCGTGGCGGCGCTGGAAGCCGGTGACGTCGACATCGTCGAATACGTGCCGTGGCAGGCGATGGCACAGGTCGGCGAGAACGACGACCTGCAGCTCGACACGACCTTCGGTCCGTTCATGTACCTGACCTTCAACGCCACAAAGCCGCCGTTCGACAACCCGCTCGTCCGCCGCGCCATCGGTCACGCCATCAAGCGCGAGGACATCGCCGCCGCCGCCTTCTACGAGCGCGGCGCGCCGCTCGAGCACCTGCCGATCGCCGATGCCTCGGCCTTCTACAACGCCGACCTTGCCAACTCGTGGAACTACGACCCCGAGAAGGCGCAGTCGCTGCTTGCCGAGGCTGGCTACCCGGACGGCTTCGACTGCACGATGCTGTCGACCGCGCAATACGGGATGCACCAGTCGACCGCCGAGGTCTGCCAGGCCTACCTGTCGATGATCGGGGTCAACGTCACGCTCGACCTGCCGGAATGGTCGACCCGCGTGAAGAAGGGCAACGAGGGCACCTTCGATCTGGCCGTGATGGGCACCGCCGCCGACAACAACGACCCCGACGGCCTGTCCAACGTGCTCGACGGCTCGCTGCCGCCCAGCTACGCGCGCAGCTACGGCATGGAGACCCCGAAGATCTCGGAGCTTTTCGCCAAGGGCCGTGCCAGCTTCGACACCGAGGAGCGCAAGGCGATCTACAATGAACTCGAGCAGGTCGCCATCGAGGAAGCCCCGATCATGGGCCTGTGCTGGCGTGAACAGGGCTACGGCCTTGCCGGCAACGTCAGCGGTTTCTCCAACCTGCCCGGTCAGCTGACCTTCTACTCGGGCTTCACGCTCGAAGAAGCGATGCTCGGCTGAGCTAGGCGCAAGCAAGACCCATGTTGAGATATATCGCTTTCAGAAGCCTCGTCGCCCTGTTCCTTGTCTGGGTCGTCGTCTCGGTCGTGTTCCTGCTCCTGCACCTCATCCCCGGTGATCCGGCGGAGTTGTTGCTGAGCACCGGGAACGTCGCGGCCGATCCGGCGGCTGTCGCCGCACTGCGCGAACAGATGGGTCTGAACGATCCGATCTGGCAGCAGTATCTCGACCATATGGCCGGTGTCCTCACCGGCGATCTCGGCGCGTCGTTCCGCGACGGCGCGCCGGTGAGCGAACAGATCGCGCAGCGCCTGCCCCGCACGCTCGAGGTGATCCTCGCCGCCGCCATCATCGCGACCGGCATCGGCGTGCCCCTGGGCACCTATGCCGCCATCCGCGCCGACGGCAAGGCCGACGCCACGATCTCGTTCTTCGCCTCCGCCGCGCTCTCGACCCCGGTGTTCGTGGTCGGCTCGGTGGTGATCCTGATCTTCGCGCAGGAGCTGCAATGGCTGCCTGCCGGGGGCTTCGTGCCCTTCTCGGAAGATCCCGTCGAACACATCAAACTCTTGCTGATGCCCGCCTGCACCGTGGCGCTGACGCTGCTCGCGGTCATCACCCGCATGAGCCGCGCCTCGGTGCTCGAGGTCCTCCAGCGCGATTACGTGCGCACCGCCCGGGCCAAGGGGCTCAAGCGCACGCCGATCCTGCGGCGCCACGTGGTGCGCAACGCGCTGATCCCGGTGCTGACCGTGCTGGGCCTCGAGATGGGCACCCTGATCGGAGGCACCGTCCTGGTGGAATTCGTCTTCAACTGGCCCGGTCTGTCGGGCTACCTCGTCTCGGCCGTCGACGCGCGGGACTACCCCGAAGTGGTGGGCATCGTTATGACGATCTCGATCCTCTTCGTGTTCCTCAACCTCGTGGTCGACGTGGTGAACGCCATCCTCGATCCCCGCATTTCGCTGGTGCGCTGACATGAGCCGGTCGACACGCAAGCTGATCCTGCCCGGCGCCATCGTCGTGCTGATCGTCGCCGCCGTGGTGCTCGCCCCGGTCCTGCCGCTGCAGGACGTGCGCGCCATGGACATTCCCAACCGCTTCGCCGGCCCCTCGGGCGCCCACTGGCTCGGCCAGGACGAGTTCGGCCGCGATGTGCTCTCGCGGCTCATCTGGGGCGGTCGCGCTTCGCTCTTCATCGCGGTGGGCTCGGCCATCTTCGCCGCCATCGCGGGCACGACGCTCGGGCTGCTCGGCGGCTACTTCCGTGGCGTCGTCGAGCTGTTCACCGTGCGCGCTGCCGAGATCATCCTGTGCCTGCCGCCGCTTCTGCTGGCGCTACTGGTGGTGACCATCCTCGGCGCCGGCACGTGGCCGCTGATCCTCGCGCTCACCATCCTCTACACGCCGAATTACGCCCGCGTGGTCTATGCGGCGACGCAGCAGGTGCGCGGGCTCGACTTCGTCACCGCGCAGCGCGCCATGGGCACCCACCCTCTCAAGATCCTGGTGCGGACGATCCTGCCCAACGTGCTGCCGCCGCTGCTGGTACAGATGTCACTGGTCGTGGCTTCGGCCATGGTCATCGAGAGCGGGCTGTCGTTCCTCGGTCTCGGCGTCGTGCCGCCCACGCCGTCCTGGGGCCTGATGATCCGCGCCGCGCGCGGGGCCATGGAGGTCGCGCCGCTGCTGCTGGTCTGGCCGTCGCTGGCGCTGGCCGGGACGATCCTGACCTTCAACCTGCTCTGCGACCGGCTGCAGTCGGCGCTCGATCCGCGGGCGGTCACCGCCGGCGGCGCGCTCTGGCTGCGGCCCCGCTCGAAGGAGGCAAAGGCCTCCGCCCCCGCACCGCAGGCCGAGGCGGACGCCCCGCTGCTGCAGATCGACGACATGTCGATCGCGGTCAACGACCTCGAGCTGGTGCGCCGCGTTTCGCTGACCGTGCGCCAGGGCGAGACCGTGGCGCTCGTCGGGGAATCCGGTTCGGGCAAGACCCTCACCGGCCTTGCGATGACCGGCCTGCTGCCCGACATGCTGCGGGTCACCGGCGGCAGCGCCATGTTCCACCGCCGCGACGGCAGCGCCATCGACCTTGCCAAGCTCGACGAGGAAGGCATTCGGACGCTTCGCGGCGACGAGGTGTCGATGGTGTTCCAGGACGCCGCAGCGTCGCTCAACCCGGTGCTGCGCATCGGCGAACAGGTGGCCGAGGCGATCCAGGCGCATCACGCGCTCGACGGCACGGCCCTGCAGGCCCGCGTGGTCGACCTGCTCCGCCACGTCGGCATCCCCGACCCCGAGCGCCGCGCCCGCGCCTATCCGCACGAGTTGTCGGGCGGCCAGCGCCAGCGCGCGATGATCGCCGTTGCAGTGGCCAACAGTCCGCGGCTGCTGATCGCCGACGAGCCCACCACGGCACTCGACCCGACGATCCAGGCGCAGATCCTGCAGCTCTTCGCGCAGCTCAAGGAAGACCAGCCCGAGATGGGCCTGATCTTCGTGACCCACGACCTTGCCGTCGTCGCCGAGATCGCCGACCGCGTGACGGTGATGTACGCGGGCGAGGTCGTCGAGGAAGGCCCGGTCTCCGAGGTCTTCGAGCGCCCGCGCCACCCCTACACCGCCGCGCTGATCTCCTCGGTGCCCGAGGGCGGCGCCGAGCGGCTGACCGCGATCCCCGGCGCCGTGCCCTCGCCGCACCAGATGCCGACCGGCTGCCGCTTCGCGCCGCGCTGCGGCTTCGCGACCGACCAGTGCCGCGAGCGGGTCCCGCGCGCCGAGCATCCCGCCCCCGACCGGGTCACCCGCTGCCACCGCTGGGAGAACGTCACATGAGCGAACAGACAGACACCACGCAGCCGCTCGTCGTGGCCGACCATCTCGGCCGCAACTATCCGATGCGCCAGGGCCTGCTCGGCCGCCAGCACGACATATGGGCGGTGCGCGACGTGAGCCTGACCATTGCCAGGGGCGAGACCGTCGGCATCGTCGGCGAGTCCGGCTGCGGCAAGTCCACGCTGGGCCGCATGATGATGGGGCTCGAGTCTCCCACCACCGGGACCATGACCTTCGAGGGCCGCGACCTGACCGGCCTGTCGAGCGCCGAGCGCCGCAAGCTGTCGCAGCGGATGCAGATGGTCTTCCAGGACCCGTTCGGCTCGCTCGATCCGCGCCGCTCCATCGGTGCGCAGATCGCCGACGGCCTGCGCACGCACAACATCGTGCCCACCTCCGAGGTAAAGGCCGAGGTGGCCCGGCTGCTCGAACAGGTCGGCCTTCCCGCCTCGGCGGCGCAGCGCCGCCCGCACGAGTTCTCGGGTGGCCAGCGGCAGCGGATCGCGGTGGCCCGGGCGCTCTCGACGAAGCCCGACTTCATCGTCGCCGACGAACCGGTCTCGGCGCTCGACGTGTCGATCCAGGCGCAGGTGGTGAACCTGCTGATGGACCTGCGCCGCGACCTCGACCTCGCGATGCTGTTCATCAGCCACGACCTGCACGTGGTGCGCCACCTCTGCACCCGGATCGCAGTGATGTATCTTGGCCGCGTGGTCGAGGAAGGCCCGGCGGAAAAGGTCTTCGGCACGCCCGCGCACCCCTACACGCGGGCGTTGCTGGCGGCGACGCCCTCGCTGCACCCCAAGGACCCCGAGGACTCAAGCCGCGTGCTGCCCGGCGAACTTCCGAGCCCGGCGAACCCGCCCTCGGGCTGCCCGTTCCGCACCCGCTGCCCGATCGCCGAAGAGGCCTGCGCCAGCGCCGTGCCGCCGCTCGACCCGGTGGGCGACAACTGGCGCGCGGCCTGCATCAAGGCCGGCCCGCTCACCCGGGAGGCCGCCGCATGACCGAGGCGCCCGTCGCCATGATCACCGGCGCCAACCGTGGCATCGGCGCCGCCATCGCCGAGGCGCTGGCCACGCGCGGCTACCGGCTGTCGCTGGGCCTGCGGGACCCGTCGACGCTGCCCGACAGCCTTGCCACGCATGACCCGCTCGTGGTGCCCTACGACGCCGCGAAGCCCGAGGCCGCGCGCGCCTTCGTCGAGGCCACCGAGGCGCAGTTCGGCCGGATCGACGCGCTGGTGAACAACGCCGGCATCGCCGGGCCGCTCGAACTGATGCCGGAGGAGCCGCAGGCCGACGACGAGATGGAAGAGGTGCTCGACGCGCTTCTGTCGATCAACGTCAAGGCACCCTTCCGGCTGACCCGCGCCGCGCTGCCCGCGCTGTGCCGCTCGGGGACCGGCCGGGTCGTGGTGCTCGCCTCGCTTTCGGGGCAGCGGGTGCTGGGGCTCAACGCCGGCTACCAGATGACCAAGCACGCGGCCATCGCGCTGTCGCATGCCGCCCGCCGGGCCGGCTGGGACCACGGGGTGCGCGCCTGCGCCGTCTGCCCGGGGTTCGTCGCCACCGACCTGACGCTGCGCCACGACGAGCTGCCGCGTCACGAGATCACCCAGCCCGAAGACCTTGCCCGCCTCGTCGCCGAGGTGGTGACCCTGCCCAACACGGCAACGGTCTCGGAGCTGAACGTCAACTGGCGCTACGAACCGGGGCTGTGATGAGACCTTTCGTTGAAACCCTCGAAGGCGACCCCTCGCTTCCCGGCGAGGTCGACATCGTCGTCATCGGCGGCGGCATCGTCGGTTGCTCGGCCGCGCTTCGGGCCGCCGAGCTGGGGCACCGGGTGGCGCTCGTGGAAAAGGGCCGCATCGCCGGCGAGCAGTCGAGCCGCAACTGGGGCTGGGTGCGCCGGATGGGCCGCGACGTCGCCGAGTACCCGCTGGGCATAGAGAGCCTGCGGATCTGGGACACACTGGCCCAGCGGCTCGGCCACGAGACCGGCTTCCGCCGCTCCGGCATCGTCTACACCGCGCACACCGACGCCGAGATGGCATGGATCGAGAAAGTCGCCGCGGACGCCGACCGCTTCGGCATCGGCGCGCAGCGGCTGACCCGCGCGCAGCTGGCAGAGCGTTTCCCCGGCGCTTCCCTGCCGGCGCGCGCGGGACTTTTCACCGAGGACGACGGCCGCGCCGAGCCCTCGCTTGCGGCGCCCGCCATCGCCCGGGGTGCCCGCGTCAAGGGCGCGAAGATCCTCACCGGCTGCGCGGTGCGCAGCATCGAGACGTCGGCGGGCGCGGTCTCGGGGGTGGTCACCGAACGGGGCACGATCCGCTGCCGCTCGGTGATCCTCGCCGGCGGCGCTTGGTCGCGGCTCTTCCTCGGCAATCTGGGGATCGACCTGCCACAGCTGCGGGTGCGCGGCTCGGTGCTGCGCACGGCGCCGCTCAAGGGCGGCCCGGCGCATGCGCTCGGCAACGGCGACTTCGGCATCCGCCCGAGGCTCGACGGGGGCTACACGATCTCGCGCCGGGGCCGCGCCAGGGTGCAGATCACGCCCGACAGCTTCCGGCTGCTGACGAAATTCCTGCCCGCCCTTCGCAAGAACCGGGGCGAGCTGGCGCTGACCGTCGACCGCGGCATGTGGGACGGCCTGACTACCGCCCGCCGCTGGGCCGACGATGCCGTCACCCCCTTCGAACGCTGCCGGGTGCTCGACCCCGAGCCCCGCGAGGCCGAACTCGCGCGGACCATGCGCGCCGTCGAAGCCGCGTTCCCCGCCTTCAAGGACGCAAGGATCGCGCAGAAGTGGGGCGGCATCATCGATGTGACCCCGGACGCGGTGCCGGTCATCGGCCCCGCCGCGCAGATCCCCGGCCTCACCCTAGCCACCGGGTTCTCGGGCCACGGCTTCGGCATCGGACCGGCCGCCGGACAGCTTGCCGTGGAGCTTGCCACCGGCGCGGCGCCGCTCGTCGATCCGACCCCGTTCCGGGCCGACCGCTTCGGCACCATGCCCGCAACCGCGCAGGCCGCGGAATGACCGGGCGCGGCGAAAATTTTCTCTATCGGTCGGACAGCCGAATGAATTGGACGCACCCCGCGTCACTCCGGTTCACTCGGACCCGACCGCTCACGACTGACAAGGACCAGACCAGATGATCGAAAAGATCCGTATCGCCGAGCTGACCTCGGAAGAAGCCCGCCAGGAACTCACCTCCGAGGCCGTCGTGCTGCTGCCCATGGGCTCGCTCGAGGACCAGGGCATCCACGCGCCGATGGGTGACTACATGGCAGCCGACCTGATGGCGATGGAGATCGCCAAGACCGCCCGCGAGGACGGCGTGCCGACCTTCGTGGCCCCGGTCATTCCGTTCGGCGGCAAGGACTACTTCGAGTCGAGCCACGGCGGCATCTCGATCAGCCATGCCACGCTCTGCGGCATCCTCGACGACATGTTCGGCTGCCTCGAGCGTCACGGCATTCGCAAGCTGATGATCGTCAACGGCCACGGCGGCAACGTGCCCGCGATCACCGAGGTCGCGCTGCGCTGGCGCCAGAAGGCGGGGCTCTTCATCCCGTCGATGTATCTCTGGCAGGTGGCCTACGGCGAGCTTCCCGCGCTCATCGGCGCCGACAAGGCCAGGGCGAGCTCTGGCCACGGCGGCGATCCGCTGACCTCGGTCGGCCTGCATTTCTACCCCGACCTGATCCGGCAGGACCTCGTCAAGCCCGCCCCCACCGGCAGCACGATCAAGGGCATGGACATCGGCGGCTTCTCCTCGGTCGTCTACGACGGCGCGAAGATCCAGGCCCCCATCGAAGCGCTCGAGGCGACCGAGACCGGTGCCTACGGCTGCGATCCGACCCTGTGCTCGGCCGAGACCGGCGACGTGCTGGTCAAGCGCCTTGCCGCCATCGGTGCCGGGCTGGTGCGCGACCATGTCGCCAAGGGCCTGCACGACTAAGCCTACAACCAGAACCGGCATCGGCCGGCAAACCCCAACCAACACGGAGTATCCGACATGAATGTCAAAACCGTATTCGGCCTTGCCACGGGCCTCGCCATGCTGCTGGGCTCCACCGCCTACGCGGAAACCACCTGGAAGATGGCCACCAAGATGCCGGTGGACAGCCCCGAGGGACAGGTCTTCGAGAAGTTCGCCGAGCTGACCGAGGAATACACCGACGGCGAACTCAAGATCACCGTCTATCCCAACGAGCAGCTCGGCAAGGAGAACGCCGTTCTCGAGCAACTGCAGGCGAACATCGTGCAGATCTACGCCGAGGGCTACAGCTACATGAAGAAGTGGGAACCGGCGCTTGACTGGACCACGCCCGCCTTCGCCTTCGACGATTTCGACCACTGGGTCCGTTTCATGAACTCGGACCTCGTGAAAGGCTGGTTCGACAACGCCGCCGAAGCTTCGGGCGTGCGCCCGCTGGGCGATCCGACGCGCGTGCTGCGCGGCCCCTTCCGGGTAACCGTGTCGAACGTGCCGCTCGAGACCGCTGCGGACTACGATGGCCTCAAGCTGCGCATGCACGAGAGCAAGAGCGCCATCGAGACCTGGGACGCCATCGGCGCCGAGGTGATCACCCTGCCCTGGACCGAGGTCTACCAGTCGATCTCGAAGGGCATCGTGCAGGCCGTGAACTCGCCCATCGCGCTGGTCGAATCCATGCGCTTCAACGAGGTCGCTCCCTACATCACCCGCATGGACGAATACTGGCAGTCCGTGGGTTTCATGGTCAACGAGGATGCACTGAACGCGCTTGACGAGGAGACCCGTGCCGGGCTGCTCAAGGCCTATGACGAGGCCGGCGCAATGTCGCAGGATCTGATGTTCTCGGTTGCGGACGCAAGCATCGAACGCATGGTCGAGGATGGCGCCACCTACACCGTCATCGACACCGCGCCGCTGGTCGACACGATGCGCGCCTACTACGAGGAACAGGCCGCCGAGGGCAACCTGCCGGACGGTCTTCTCGAGACCATCGACGAGACCCGGGCCGCTTCGCAGTGACACCCGAAGACTACATGCCGGAGGGCCCGCTTCAGCGGGCCCTCAACCGGATCGACCGGTTGAACTGGACACTGGGCGGGGCCTTCCTCTGGATCTCCAACATCTGTCTTCTGGCGATGCTGGCCCTGACCACCGCGACGATCATCCTGCGCCCGCTGGGCCTTGCGGCCTACTGGATCTGGCCCTGGACCATGGTGTTCTTCATCTGGCTCAGCTTCTTCGGCTTCTTCGCGCTCTACGCGCGCCTCAAGGACGTGCGCGTCGACTTCGTGGCCGAGCGGCTCGGCCCGGCCGGCATGGTCGTGACCCGCGTCGTCTCGGATGCGGCGACCCTCGTCGTCACCGGCGTGCTGCTGATGGAGGTGCCGACCGTCATCGCGACGTCGACGGGCATCTACGACGGCGCCACGCTGCCCACCGGCGTCGAGCTGCCGCGTCTCGCGCTTTCGTTCCCGCTGTTCGTCTCGACGGCCCTCGTGGCGCTGACCGCCATCCTCGACATCGTGAAGCTGGCGGCGGGCATGCCCGAGAACGTCACCGACCATCACCCGGAGCTGTAACCCATGGCCTGGATCCTCTTCGGCACATTCATCGCACTGATCCTGATGCGCGTGCCCATCTCGATCGCCATCGGCACCGCCACGGTGCTGACCTTCCTCACCTCCGATTTCTCATCGGCGATGCAGATCATTCCCCAGCAGATGCTCGAGGGCGTGAACAAGGCCTCGCTGACCGCCGTGCCGTTCTTCATCATGGCCGGCAACCTGATGAACGCCACCGGCGTGACCGAGCGCATCTTCGCATTCGCCAATGCCCTCGTCGGCCACCTGAAAGCCGGTCTCGCGCAGGTGAACATCCTGTCGTCGATGATCTTCGCGGGCATCTCGGGCGCCGCCGTGGCGGACTGCGCGGGCCTTGGCGCCATCGAGATCAAGGCGATGCGCGAACGCGGCTACAAGTCCGACTTCGCCGCTGCCATCACCGTCGCCTCGTCGGTCATCGGGCCGCTCATCCCGCCGTCGATCGGGCTCGTGCTCTACGCTTTCCTTGCCCAGCAGTCGATCGAGCGGATGTTCCTTGCCGGGCTGGTGCCGGGCATCCTCGTCGGCCTGTCGCTGATGCTCTACGTCCGCTTCCGCGCCCAGTTCGAGGAATTCCCGACGCAGCCCCGCGCCACCCCGCGCGAGATCGCGGGCTCCGCCAAGCATGGCTTCCTCGCACTGGTCGCTCCGGCGATCATCCTCGGCTCGATCATGTTCGGCTTCGTCACCGCCACCGAGGCGGGTGTGCTGGCCTGCATCTACTGCATCATCATCGGCCTGTGGTACAAGGAGCTGACCTTCCGCGCCTTCGTCGCGGCGCTGTCGGACACCGCCATGATGACCGCGGTCATCATGATCATCATCGCCTTCTCCATCGCCATGGGCTGGCTGCTTGCGATCGACCAGACTCCGCAGAAGCTGGCGGATTTCACCTTTGCGCTGACCGAGGACAAGAACGTGTTCCTCGCGCTGCTGCTGGTGTTCATCATCCTCGTCGGCTGCGTGGTCGAGGGCGTGCCCGCCAAGCTGATCCTCGTGCCGACGCTGCTGCCGCTGATCGACGCCTACGGCATCGACCGGGTTCACTTCGGCATCATCATCCAGCTCGGCCTGCTGATGGGCATTGCGACGCCGCCCATGGGCATCGGCCTCTACATCGTCGCCGAGGTCGGCCGCGTCCGCTTCGAGAAGGTGACGATGGCCGTGCTGCCTATGCTGATACCGCTTCTCGCGGTGCTGCTCCTGCTCACCTACGTGCCCCAGACGGTCACGTTCCTGCCCGACCTCATCCTCGGGCCCCAAAACTAAGAGAACCAACATGTCCAACCTGACCTACAAGCTGAACCCGATGCCCGCGCCGATCCCGCAGGAGAAGCTCGACCGGCTCGCGAAACTCGAGACCGCGACCATCGGCCACTTCTACCACTACGGCTTTGCCGCCCCCGCGATCCAGCCTGTGCTGCCCGGCAAGGTCGTGGCGGCCACCGTCGCGACGCTGGCGATCCCCGGGCTCGACAGCACGCTGCTGCACCACTGCCTCAGCCAGTGCGGGCCGGGCTACTTCCTTGCCGTCGACCGTCTGGGCGATACGAAATACGCCTGCTGGGGTGGCGGCGTGACCCGCATGGCGGCAATGATCGGACTCGAGGGCGGCTGCGTCGACGGCCCGCACACCGACACCGCGGAGATCAAGGAGCAGGACTTCGCCATGTGGTCGCGCGGCCCCTCTCCCGTCACCACCCGGCTCTACAACACCGGCGGCGGCTTCAACGTGCCGGTCTCGATCGGCGGCGCGGCGGTGCTCCCGGGTTACGCGGTGCTTGCGGATGAGAGCGGCGTGCTCTTCATCGCCCCCGAGGATCTCGACGAGGTCATCGCCGAAGGCGAGCTGAAGACCGAGCGCGGCCAGGTGAACGAAGCCAAGATCACCGGCGGGCTGCACCTCGGCGAGATGTCCGGCGCGACCAAGATGGTCGAAGCCAAGACCAAGGGCTGACGCTCAGCGCGTCACGAACGAGGCATACTTCTCATGGCCTGCACACCAGTTCCGCGCCGCCTCGCGCGCGAGATCGAGCACCGCGCCCACCTGCTTGCGGCGGGCCCGGTTGACATGGGTGCAGGCCACCTCGAGCGCGGGGATCGGTTCGGTCGCGGGTATCTCGACCAGCCGGCCCTGCGCGATGTCCCTTTCGAGCGGCGTCAGCGCCAGCGCGGACGCGCCGTAGCCCTGACGCAGCATCTCGCAGATCGTGGCGAGCGAATTGCCGTAATGGCGGGCCGCCGGGCGCTCGCGCATCTCGTCGACGTATTGCGCCACCGGATTGAACAGCGGCGAGGTCTTCGGGTAGAGCACCAGCGGCAGCGTGCGCAGATCCTCGGGCGTCATCGGCAGATCGCGCCCGGCGATCACGTCTGGCCGCGCCACCCAGCCGACCGTGTAGCGCACTGCGAAGTCACTGTCGGGCGCGCGGTCACCGCTGGCGGTGAAGGCCGCGTCGAGCGTCCCCGAGGCGATGAAACCGCGCAGCTGCATGTCGGAGCCGGCGTAGATGTCGAGCAGCAGATCGGGGTCGGCCTCGGCCACCGCGTCGCGCAGCAGCGGCCCGAAGGTGAAGGCCGCCATGCCGGCAAGTCCGATCGACAGCCGCCGCTTCCGCTTGTCCTGCAGCCGGCCCATCATCGCCTCTCGCAGGTTCAGGAACTGGACCGCGAATTCGGCAACCTCGATGCCCTGGTCGGTCAGCGCGAAGCTTGCCGCCTCGCGGTCGATCAGCGTCTTCCCGAGATCCTTCTCGAGCGACTGGATCCGGGCCGAGACCGCCGGTTGCGTCAGCGACAGGAACTCTGCCGTCTGGCGGTAGTTTCGCAGCTGGCTCAGCCAGTAGAACGCCTCGAGCTGCTTGAAATTCATAAGAAATCCCCAATGACAGAAGACTCAAAGGAGCGAAAATGACCGTCGCCGTCTATCTCCCCCTCGAAGACAAGACCCAGTGGTGGGTGGACATGCTGGCCGATCTCCTGCCGGGCTGGACGGTCAACGCGCTCGACGCCGTGACCGACCCGTCCGACGTGCACTACGCCGTCGTCTGGCGTCCGCGCACCGGTGACATCGCCAAGTTCCCCAATCTCAAGGCCGTGGTCTCCATCGGCGCGGGCATCGACCACGTTCTCGCCGACGAAGAGCTGCCCGGCGACGTGCCGATCATCCGCACCGTCGGCGACGACCTGACCCAGCGGATGCGCGAGTACGTGGCGCTGCACGTGCTGCGCCATCACCGCGACATGCCGCGCCAGCTCCAGGCGCAGGCCGAGGTCGACTGGCACGCCATCGTGGTGCCCGTCGCCCCCAACCGCACCATCGGTGTGATGGGTCTCGGCAACCTCGGCGCGGCCGCCGCGCAGACGCTTTCGGCGCTCGGCTTCCACACCCGTGGCTGGTCGAAATCGGAAAAGCAGATCGAGGGTGTCGAGACCTTCGCAGGCGCCGACACGATGGACGCCTTCCTCGACGGTTGCGAGATCCTCGTGAACCTGCTGCCGCTCACCGACCAGACACGCGGCATCCTGAACGCGGACCTCTTCGCCAAGCTCGCCCCGGGCGCCTGCCTCGTCAACTGCGCGCGCGGCCCGCATCTCGTCGACGAGGACCTTCTCGCGGCGCTCGAAAGCGGCCAGATCAAGCAGGCGACGCTCGACGTCTTCCACCAGGAGCCGCTGCCGGCGGACAACCCGTTCTGGACCCACCCGGCGATCACCGTGACGCCGCACGTCGCGTCGCAGATCGACGCGCAGACCGGCGGCCGGATCATCGCCGCGAACCTCAAGACTTTCGAGGAAACCGGCACCTGCGCTGACGTGGCCGACGCCAAGCGCGGCTACTGACCCCGCTGCGGCTGTTTCTGCCGCAGTGCCGAGAACCGAAAGCGCCGGGCCGGAGCCCGGCGCTTTTTCGTGTCGATAGGGTCGAAGACGCCGGCGCGAGGCCGGGTCAGGCATGCTGCCCGCCGTTCACGTCGATCGAGGCGCCGTTCACGTAGGACGCCTGTTCCGAACAGAGGAACAGCACGACGCGGGCCACCTCGTCGGGTTTGCCGAGCCGGCGCAGCGGGATCAGCGAGAGCATTTCCTCGGTGCCCGGCGACAGGATCTCGGTTTCGATCTCGCCCGGCGTCACCATGTTCACGCGCACACCGCGCGGCCCCAGTTCGGCCGCCGCCTCGCGGGTGAGCGCCTCGAGCGCCGCCTTCGAGCAGGCATAGGCCGTGCCGGCGAACGGGTGCACCCGCTTGCCGACGATCGAGCCCACGTTGACCACCGCGCCCTTGCCGGCCTCGAGCTCGGGCAGCAGGTCGCGCATCAGCGCCGCCGGCCCCACGAGGTTGACGCCAAGCACCTGGCTCCAGACCTCGTCCGAACTCTGGGCGACCCCGAGCCGTGCGCCGTCTTCGCCCTTGGGCGAGATGCCGGCGTTGTTGACGATGGCATGCAGACCGCTCTCGCCCAGCGTTTCGCGCACGCGCTCGACCAGGTCCTGCCGGGCCGAGGCGTCCGACAGGTCACCCTGGAAATGGTCGGTCGAACCGGCGTGCCAGGGGCAGCGCGCATCGAAGGCGGTGCGGGACACCGTCAGCACGCGCCAGCCCGCGGCCTGGAACACCTTGACCGTCGCATGGCCGATCCCGCGGCTCGCCCCGGTCAGGAGCAATGTCTTCTGAGTCATGTCGGTCTCCGTTTCGTGACCCCGGAGGGCCCCGGGTTCACCCGTATCAGATGTGGAACGAGATGCCGGAGGCTGCAAGTCCGCCGCCCATCGCCGACACCGTGCCGTCGGCCCGCCAGCAGGCCGCGCCGGTCATCGCCCCGCCCTCTTCGAAGGCGATGAGGTTCATCCCGCCACCGATGTGCGGCACCAGTTTCACCTCGTGGCCCTTGGCCTCGAGCGCAGCCTTGTGGTGCGCGTAATCGGGCTCGAGCTCGACATGCGCACCCTCGGTCCAGATCCGCGGAGCTTCCACCGCCTGCTGCGGGCTCATGCCGTGGTCGATCATGTTGACGATCGACTGCATGGCCGAGGGGAAGATCCGGACCGCGCCGGGAAGCCCCAGCGCGAAGCGCGGGCGGCCGTCCTTGAGCACGATCATCGGCGCCATCGAGGTCGGCACCCGCTTGCCCGGCATGATCGACAGCGCCTTCCCCGGATGCGGATCGAAGTTGTACATGTAGTTGTTGGGGATGATCCCGGTGCCGGGCACCATGAAACGCGCCCCGAACAGCCCGTTGATCGTATGCGTCGCCGAGACGATGCGCCCGTCCTCGTCGGCCACGGTGATATGCGTGGTGTTGTTGCTCTCGTAGCCCGGCGGCACCGGGGTCGCGCCGCCGACATCACGCAGGCGCGCGCGGCAGTCTTCGGCGTAGCCCTTCGAGATCAGCTTCTCGACGGGGATGTCGACGAAATCCGGATCGCCCGACGCCGCGCGCCGGTCTTCGAAGCCCACGCGGATGACCTCGGCCAGCAGGTGCAGCTTCTCGGGATTGTCGAAGCCCATGCCGGCAAGATCGTAGCCTTCGAGGATGTTGAGCATCTGCGCGACATGCACCCCCGAGGAGGCCGGCGGCGGCGGGCCGACGATGTCGTGGCCCCGGTAGCTGCCGAAGATCGCCTCGCGCTCGCGCGCGGTATAGGAGGTGAGATCTTCCATCGACACCGCGCCCGCGTCCTCGCCACCGGTCGCGAGCCGTTCGACCAGCGCCTGCCCAAGCGCACCGCCGTGCAGCGCCTCGGCACCTTCGCGGGCGATGAGCTTCAGGCTCTCGGCGTAATCCGCCTGCACCAGCCGGTGACCCGGCTTCGCCGGGCTGCCGTCCGGCAGGAAGATCGACGAGATCACCGGGTCCATCGCCATGTCCTCGGCGTGACGCTCGATGTTGGACGACAGGTATTCCGTCACCGGGAAGCCGCCCGCCGCGAGCCGGATGGCGGGTGCGATGACGTCGGCGAAGGGCAGCGCGCCGTGGGCCGCGTGCATCTTGCACCACCCTCGCAGGTTGCCCGGCACCGCCACCGCCGACGGCCCGACGAGGTTCCGGCGGCCCGCAGTTTCCATGTAGTCCGGAAGCCGGTCCGAGACGGGCGTGAACATGTCCGGTGTCGCGGCGGCCCCTGCCTGCGAGAGACAGTCATATACGGTGTGCGTGCCGTCCGGCAGCCGAAGGTGCGAGACACCGCCGCCCGCGATGCCGACCATCATCGGCTCCACCACGGTCAGGGTCAGCAGCGCGGCCACCGCCGCATCGACGGCATTGCCGCCGAAAGCGAGCATCTCGTGGCCCGCGGCGGAACCGAGCGGGTGGTTGGTCACCACCACCCCCTTCGAGCCCCGCGCGGGCGATTTGCGGCAGGTGAACGGCAGCGGCGTTTCGGACGTCATCGGAACCTCTCTGGTGGCGGAAGCATGGCCCCGGCCCGGGACTCTGGCGCCGAACACGCAACGCGCGGCGCCTTGGCGGGGCGGAAGACCCTGGGATGTGGTTTCGGGCAAAGTAGAGGCGCAAATTTCAAAGGTCACGCAAAATCTGCGTCGAAATGACTTGGAGCAGCCTCAGACAGGAGATATTGCCCTATCCGCCTGACATATCCGGGCAACATCCGACGTACGCCTCGGCGTAAAACGACACCGGGGGCACGAGAATAGAGCAGGCTGCAAGAATTTTCGCTCAAATTTTAGGCGAAAACGGGCAATTAGCCCGGATCCAGACGCCGCCAACATGAAAAATCCAAAATTTTATGACTGAACGGTCGCATTTTTACGATGACTCGGTCATTAATGTTTTCGCAGAACGAACAACCAGGGACGGGAATCATCCCCTCTCGCACGACCGGACCGCAACAGGAGACAGGACAACATGACCCTTTCGCACCCCCTCAAGAGCTTTGCCGTCGCAGCCTGCTTCGGCGCCGTGCTCGGCGCCCCCGCCATGGCGCGCGACATCAAGATCGGTCACTTCGGGGCCCCCGGCACGCCCTTCGACGAAGGCGTCCAGTATTTCGCGCAGCAGGTCGAGGAACTCTCGGGCGGCGACTACACCGTCACCAACTTCCCCTCCGGCCAGCTCGGTAACGAGGCCCAGCAGATCGGCGCGCTTCAGGGTGGCCTGCAGGAGATGCTGATCACCTCCTCGACCAACCTCATCAAGTACAACGAGCGCTTCCAGCTCATCGACCTGCCCTTCGCCTTCGAGGATGACGCCGCCACCGACAAGGTGCTGCTCGGCGAGGTCGGCAAGGAGATGCTCGCCGGTCTCGACGGTTCGGGCATGAAGGGCCTGACGTTCATCGACAACGGCTTCCGCGACCTGTCGAACTCGGAGCACCCGATCGAGACGCTGGCCGATTTCGAGGGCCTGAGCTTCCGCGTCATCGGCGCACCGGTGTTCATCAACACCTTCGAGGCACTCGGCACCAACCCCGTGCCGATGCCGTTCCCCGAGGTCTACACCGCGCTGGAAACCGGCACGGTCGACGGCCAGGACAACCCGCTGCTGACCGTACGCGACGTGAACTTCTACGAGGTGCAGGACTACCTGACCACGTCGAAGCACGCCTACTCGGCGCTGGTCATGCTGATCTCGCAGCCGTTCTGGAACAGCCTCTCCGACGAGGACAAGGCCATGCTGCAGGAAGCCGCCGACAAGACCGCCGTCGAGAACCGCAAGATCATGCGCGCGGCCGTTGCCGAGGCGAAGGAGTTCCTTGCCAGCGAAGAAGGCGGCATGACCATCTCCGAGTTCACCCCCGAGGCCCGTGCCGAGATCCGCGACGCGGTGGCACCGGTCACCGAGGAACTCGTCACCGACTCGATCCGTCCGCTCTATGACGAGATGCAGGCCGCGCTCGCCGAGGACTGATCGACCCCGGGGACCGGTGCCCGCTCCCTGCGCCGGTCCCCATCCTGTTTCTACCGAAGGTATCCCGAATGCCCGTTCTCCGCATGGCCGAAAAGCTGCTCGAAGCGATGGTGGCACTGCTGCTCTTCGCGCTCGTGGCGATGGTCTTCACCAATGTGATGCTCCGCTTCTTCATGAATTCCGGCATTGTCGTGACGGAGGAGGTGTCGCGCATCGTGCTCAGCATCCTGATCCTGAGCGGTGCCGTGCTGGCCCTGATCCAGCAGCGCCACATTGCCATGACGCTGGTCGTCGACCGGCTGCCCGAGACCGCGAAGAAGGTGGTCGTCGCCGTGACCGGCGCGGTGATGCTCTACGGCAACTGGCTGCTCGCCAAGGGTGCGTGGATGCAGGCCACGCTGAACTTCTCGTCGTCCTACCCGATCTCGGGCCTGCCGATGGCCACCATCTACGTCGCCGCCACGCTTGCGGGCGCCGCGCTCGCGCTGGTCGTGGCCGCGCGCATGGTGCTGATCCTCGCGGGCCGGATGCCCGCCGACCGTTTCTTCCAGGCCGCCTCGGCCGACATCGCCGAATGAGCCGCGCATGACTTTTGTCGTTTTCCTTACCGTCCTGATCCTCGGCATCGTGCTGGGCCTGCCCATCGCCTGGGCGCTCATCGCCTGCGGCATCGCGCTGATGCTGCACCTCGATTACTTCAACGCTCAGATCATCGCGCAGAACATGATCCTCGGGACAGACAACTTCATCCTTCTGGCGATCCCGTTCTTCATCCTCGCGGGCGAACTGATGAACAGGGGCGGCCTGTCGCGCCGCATCATCGAGGTCGCCATGGCCGCCTTCGGCCATGTCTCCGGCGGCCTGGGCTACGTCGCCATCTGCGCCTCGCTGATCATGGCCTCGCTCTCGGGCTCGGCCATCGCCGACAGCGCCGCGCTGGCCGCGATCCTGATCCCGATGATGAAGCTCGGCAACTACCCCGAGGGCTCCTCGGGTGGCCTGCTCGCCGCGGGTGGCGTCATTGCCCCGGTGATCCCACCGTCGATCGCGCTGGTGGTCTTCGGCGCCATCGCCAACGTCTCGATCTCGGGACTGTTCATGGCGGCCATCGTCCCGGGCACCCTCATGGCGCTGTCGCTGGTGCTGGCCTGGCGCTTCGTGTCGCGCGGCGGCGGCTTCCAGACGCTCGAACGCAAGAGCCGCGCCGAGGTCCTGCGGGCCCTCTGGGTCGCGCTGCCGGCGCTGGTGCTGCCCGTCGTCGTCATCGGCGGCCTGCGCATCGGCATATTCACCCCCACCGAGGCCGCGGTGATCGCCGCCGTCTACGCGATGCTGGTCGGCGCCTTCGTCTACGGGGAACTGACGCTTCGCAGCTTCTACGAGGGGCTGGTCGAGGCCGGCAAGACCTCGGCGGTGGTGATGTTCCTCATCGGCACCTCGATGGTCTCGGCATGGCTCATCACGATCGCCAACCTGCCGACGCAGGTGATCGCCTTCCTCGAGCCGTTCATGGACAGCCCGCAGATGCTCGTCGGCATGATCGTCGTGCTCACGCTGCTGCTTGGCATGGTGCTGGACTTCACGCCGCTGAGCCTGATCCTGATGCCCATCGTGATCCCGCTCGGCAAGGCGGCGGGCATCGACCTGGTCTACTTCGGTGTGGTCTTCACCATCGCGGGCGCGCTGGGGATGCTGACACCGCCGGTGGGCAACGTGCTCAACGTGGTCGCGGGGGTCGGCAAGGTGCGGCTCGACCGCATCATGGTTGGCGTGCTGCCGTTCCTCTTCGCCGAGATCGCGGTGCTGGCACTGCTGGTGATCTTCCCGCAGATCGTCACCCTGCCGCTGGAGCTGCTGCGCTAGGCGACCACCGACGCCGCATGGCCCGCACTCCCGGGCGGTCCATGCACCCCGGCGCGGCGTCTCTCCCCCGTCGCGTCACTGCGCCGTCCCGCCCACCGGGACGGCGCTTTTTTGTGTGCGGGCCGTCGTAGGGTGGGTTTTCAACCCACCGCCCACGCGCCGTCGCCGCCTACGCCACACACGAAAAAAGGGGCGGCACCGGTTCGGCACCGCCCCGTTCGGGCATTCTCTCGTGTGGTCGGGGTTCTACCCCAACGGCTCGCGCCCCCCCCGCGCCCGCGACACCGCCTCCGCGAAGCGGGCCAGCCGCCCGGCGCGGTCGCACTCCCGGGGCATGATCTCGGCGCGCGCCGCGGGCGCCGGCAGGTCCGTGCCGAGCCCCAGCGCCGCAAGCTGTGCCGCGCCGAAGGCCGTGAGCTCCTCGGTTCCCGGCAGCACGATGGTCGCGCCGGTCACGTCGGCGAGGAACTGGCAGAGATAGGCCGAGCGCGTGAGCCCTCCGTCCATCGAGACGCGCTCCACCGGTCGACCCTGCCCCATCCGGGCAATGACCTCGGCGGCGCGCAGCGCCACGCCCTCGATCAGCGCCTGCGCCATGTCTGCGCGGGTGGTGGCTCCGGTCATGCCGATGAAGAGCCCGGCGGCCGAGCCGTCCCAATGCGGCGCGGCAAGCCCCGCCAGTGCCGGAACGAAGGCGAGACCCCGGTCGATGGCCGCCTCCGCCTCGAAGGCAGAAAGCGCCTCGGGCGCATCCAGCAGCCCGATCCGCAGCGCCCATTCCACCGCGGCGCCGGCGGCATGAACCCCGCCGTCGAGCGCATAGGTGGTGCGCGCACCGACCTGCCAGGCAACCGTGGGCAGGAGCCCGCTGTCGCCTGCGTCGGGCACGGTCTCGCCGCTGATCGCAAGGGCAAAGGCGCCGGTGCCGAAGGTGATCTTGGCGTCGCCGGGCGCCCGGCAGCCGTGCCCGTAGAGCGCCGCCTGCTGGTCGACCACCGCGGCGGTCACCGGCACCCCGCCGATGCTGCCGAAGTCCGACACCGTCGGCCGGATCTCGGGAAGGCAGTCCATCGGCACGCCGAAAAGCGCGCAAAGCTCCGGATCCCAGCGCCCGGTCTCGAGCGACATCAGCGACGTGCGCGAGGCCGTGGTGACATCGGTCAGGCAGCGGCCCGTCAGGGACTGGAGGAAGAATGCATCCGTCGTGCCGAGCCGAAGGCGGCCGGCCTCGTGCGCGGCGCCCACCTCGGGGCACTCCTCCAGCAGCCAGGCGAGCTTGGACGCCGAGAAATACGGATCGAGCGGCAACCCCGCCCGGCGGCGCACCTCGGCCTCGTGATCCGCCATGGCGGCCAGACGCGCCTCGGTGCGCCGGTCCTGCCAGACGATCACCGGCGACAGCGGTTCGCCGGTCTCGGCGTCCCAGGCGAGACAGCTTTCGCCCTGGTTCGAGAGCGCGATGGCCTCCACCGGTCCGGCGGCGGCAATCACCGCGCGCAGGTTCGCGAGCAGCTCGTGCGGGTCGTGCTCGACCCGGTCGGCCTTCGGGAAATGCTGGGCGTGGCGCACCGCGTGCACGATCTCGCACGCCCCGGTCTCGTCCGCGACGAGCCCCCGGGTCGAGGTGGTGCCCTGGTCGAGCGCGAGGATCCGCATGGTCTAGCCGTCCTGCTCCAGTTCGAGACGAAGATCGCCCGCCAGCGCGGCGGCGTCCAGTGCCGGCACCGCAAGACGGATCGGCTGTTCGGGGTAGCTGCGCACCGAGCGCACGGCGACTTCGCGCCCCCCGGCATCGCGAAGCACGATCCGGCCGTGGGCAGCGCCCTCGGCGCGGATGTTCATCACGAAGGCGCCCTGCCCCGAGGCAACCCGCTGCGGCACCGCGTAGCGCAGCCCGGCGCCCGGCAGAATGCGGACGCCCTCGGGTGTCGCGGCCTCGCACGCGAAATCCGCGACCAGCGCCTGCGCGGCCCGGCGGCCCTCGGCCCAGCATTGCCCGGCGGTCTCCACCGGGTGCAGCACGTTGCCGGCAACGAAGACATGCGGGTCCGAGCTGCGCCCGCTGGCGTCGATCTCGGGGCCCAGCGTGCGGCTGTCGAGCGCAAGCCCGCTGGAGCGCGCAAGCGTCGCCTCCGGCGTGAAGCGCCCGGAGAAGACGATGCCGTCGCAGGCAAGGCGCCGTTCCTGTCCCGCGCGGTCGCGCAGCACCAGCGCCTCGACACGGGCCTTGCCCTCGATCGAGAGCAGCTCCGCGCCGGTCAGCACCGGAACCCCCAGCAGCTTGCAGAGCATCATGTTGATGCGCCGGGTCTGCGGCCGGGTCCGTGTCTCGACCATCGTGACGGGTCGGATGCCGTGGCGCCGACAGGTCAGCAGCGCCGAGAGCGAGACCAGCTCGCTGCCGACGATGACCGGCCGCGCAAAGGGCGTCTTGCCCTCGAGGTAGACGAAGCTCTGCAACGCGGCGGTGTTCATCACGCCGACCGGGCGCATCCCGGGCGCCAGTCGCTGCGCCCGCGTGCGCTCGCGGTTGCCGGTGGCCACGAGGATGCGCCGCGCGGTCAGCGTCTCGGCCCCCTCGGTCGTTGCCAGTTCGAGCACACCGCCCGGACGGATCGCCGTTGCCGTGCACCGGGTGCGGATCTCGACCCCGGCGGCCTCGGCGGTCGCCACGAGCCGGCGGGCGTAAGCCGGGCCGCTCAGCACCCGGCGGAATTCGCGCATCCCGAACGGCGGGTGCCCGCAGTGGCGCGGAATGCCGCCCGCCTGCTCGAAGCGCTCCAGCACGACGACCCGCGCCACGCCCTGTTTCTTCAGCTCGACCGCTGCGGACAGCCCGGCGGGGCCGGCGCCCACGATGGCGACATCGTATTGCACGCTCATTCCGCATCCTCCGGCAGGATCGGCGCCCTCAGGCGTCCCTCCGACAGGCTCGCGATGCGCGCGAGACAGTTGAACCCCTGGCAGCGTCCCATGGCGCAACGGGTGCGTCGTCGCAGCCCGCCGAAATCGCCGGGCGGCAGCGGGCTGTCGAGCGCCGCGCGGATCTCGCGTTCGGTCACCATCTCGCAATGGCAGACGATGCCGTCATGTCCCGGGCGCTGCCAGTCACGCGGCAGATGCTCGGCGAGGGTCGGCATCTGCGGCTGCGGCGGGGTCTCGACCGGTACCGCGCTGGCCGCGTTCTGCTGCTGCCAGAGCCGGAAGACATGCCGCGCGATCCCCAGCGCGCCGGTGAGCCCGGTCGAGCGGATGCCGCCGGCGCAGTAGTAGCCAAGCTCGGCGCGGGCATGCACCCGGTATTCCTTGCGGTCGCTGGCGGGACGCAGCCCGGCATAGACCGCCGTCACCGGCATGCCCTCCAGCGCGGGAACGAGGTCGACCGCCTTGGCGATCAACGCCTCGAGTTCCGGGCGGGTGACGTCGGGACGGTCGCGTGCCTCCTGCTCCTCGGCGGTCGGTCCGACCAGGAGATTGCCGTAGATCGTGCGCGTCAGCACCACGCCCTTGGTGCGGTCGTTCGGCACCGGCAGCAGGATCGTCTTCAGGAACGCCGAAGCTGCCTTGTCGAAGACCACGAACTGGCCCTTGCGGGGGCGGATCTCGAAGCTTTCCTCGCCGGTGAACATCGCCTCGACCCGGTCACCGTAGAGACCGGCACAGTTGACCACGGTGCGCGCGGCAACGGGGCCCGCGGCGGTGTCGAGATGCCATGTGTCGCCGTCGTGACGTGCTGCTCGCAGGGCGGCGTTGAAATGGAACTCCGCCCCGAGCATCTGCGCCTGTGTCGCGTAGGCAAGCGGCGCCGACCACGGGTCGATCAGGTGCTCGCGCGGAACAAGCAGCGCCGCCCGGACGCGGTCCGACAGGTTCGGCTCGCGCGCGAGCACGGCCTCGCGCGGGATGATGGCGGTGTCGGTGACGCCATTCTCCTGCGCCTGTGCGAGCAGCGTCGGCAGGCGCGCCTCTTCGTCTTCGGTCCAGGCGGCGACCATCGCCCCGGTTTCAAGCACCGGCAGGTTCATCGCCTCGCGGATCTGCATGTATTCGTCGTAGGCTTCCTGCATGCAGGCCAGCTCGAGCGACCCCGGGGGCGCGTCGAATCCGGTGTGCAGGATCGCGCTGTTGGCCTTGGATGCGCCCGACAGGATATCGGGCGCTGCCTCGATCACCGCCACGCGCGCGCCTTCCAGCGCGAACCGCCTCGCCATGGCACAGCCGACGACGCCCGCCCCGATGACCGCGACATCCGCTACACTCGTATTACCACCCAAGAGGAGTCTCCGTTCTTCGTAATCCCGGTCAGGCACCAGCCCCCGGATTTATCCTGAACGTGCACCTTTTTGACCGAGTCCACAATATTAACCCGCCTTATTTCCACAATCCTGTTGCGAGCGGTCAGCGTTTGCGCGTTTTTTCGGCAAATCCTTGATGACAGGAGGGGGGCAGAGCCAGCGACAGGGCGGCAAGGAGCAAAGGACCGGGGGCCGTGCAGGAGCCCCGGAAGACACGATGAGGACACCTCCCCGCCCGGTCACGCGCCCATCGCGGGGCGGATCGTTCAGGCCTCGTCGGCGACGATGATCTCGACTCCGGCCGCGCGCAGGGAGGCGGCGAACTCTTCCGGCGGCTCGCGATCGGTGACAAGCCGGTCGATCTGCGACAGCTCCGCCACCTCGAACACGCCCGCCTGGTCCAGCTTGCTGTGATCGGCCAGCACGGTGACCTTGCCCGCACGGGCAACCATGGCGCGGGCCAGTTCCGTCTCGCGCAGGTCGAAGTCCATGATCTCGCCACGCGTCATGCCGCCGATGGTCAGCACCGCGTGCTGCGCCTTGAACTGCCGAAGCTGCTCGATGGCAAGCGCGCCGAGGGTCTCGCGGCCTTCGGCGGCGATCTCGCCGCCCAGCAGGTAGAGCCGGTGCTGCCCCTCGGGCCGCGCCAGAAGCCCCGCGATCTCGGGCGAATTGGTGATGACCGTCAGCCCGCGCCGGCGTGCGAGCGCCCGCGCAAAGGCAATGGTGGTCGATCCGGTGTCGACGAAGATCACCGCGCCCTCTTCGAAGAGCCCGGCGGCACAGCGTCCGATGGCGGCCTTCTCGGCGGTGCGCATCGCCATGCGCGCGTCGAAGGGCCCCTCGATCAGCCCCGTGTCGGCACCGTTCGAGGCCTTGCGCGCGCCACCGTGAAACTTGCGGATCAGCCCGGCGGCATCGAGCTCGTTCAGGTCGCGCCGGATGGTCTCGCGCGAGGTTTCGAATTGCTCGGAAAGCGCATCCACGTGCACCTCGCCCAGCTCGTCGACAAGCTGGACAATCGTTTCGCGGCGGGCGGCGGGGTTCATGCCACTTCCTTTCTGCAATCGGATAAGATCAATCCACAGGATTGACGGATCGGTCACTCGGCGCGCCCGTTCCGGCATCTTGAAGGAACTCCGCGGGGGCTGCAACGGAAATGCCCGCCGAAGCCCCTGTCGTTGACCCGGGATCACCCGGATCGGGCCCTTCGCTGCCCCTTCCCCGTGCAGACAGCTCCCTCATGCGCTTCCGGGCGCCCGGCTCAGAGGTCGATCAGCACGGATTTCGTGCGGCGGTTCGCAAGATAGGCCTCACGGCCGAGGTCCTTGCCGAGTCCACTCGCCTTCCATCCGCCGGTCGGCAGGATGTGGTCGCGGGTGCGGCCGTAGCGGTTGACCCAGACGGTGCCGGCCTCGAGCCGCCGCGTCAGACGCAGCGCGCGACTGACGTCGCTGGTGAAGAGCCCGGCGGCAAGCCCGTAGGTCTCGTGCGCGGCAAGCTGCATCGCCTCGTCCTCGGTCCGGAAGGTCTGGAAGGTGGCGACGGGGCCGAAGATCTCCTCGGTCACGGCGGGGCTGTCCTGCGTCACCCCCGAAATCAGCGTCGGCTGGTAGTAGCTGCCCGGCGTCTCGAAGGGCGCGCCGCCGCAGAGGATCTCGCCGCCCTGCGCCTTCGCGGCCTGCACGATCCCGTCGATCCGGCGCAGCTGCTTGTCCGAGATGATCGGCGAGAAACCGGCCTGATCGGCCAGCGTGTCGGTGGGCGCGTATGTGGAGAAACGCGCGCGCAACCGCTCGGCCAGCGCGTCGGCGATGCTTTCCTCGACAAGGATGCGCGACCCCGCCACGCAGAACTGCCCGGCGTTGGGCATGATCCCGGTCTCGAGGCTCTTTGCCGCGACATCGAGGTCGGCATCCGCGAAGACCACCATCGGGCTCTTGCCGCCAAGCTCGAGCGTCATCGGCTTGATGCCGGTGCGGGCGATGTTCTCCATGATCGCGCCGCCGGCCCGGGTGGAGCCGGTGAAAGAGACCTTGTCGATGCCCCGGTGCCCGGTGATCGCTGTGCCCGTGGTCGGCCCGTCGCCCAGCACCACGTTGACGAGCCCGGCAGGGATGCCCGCCTCGACCGCCAGTTCGGCGAGGCGCAGCGTCGTGTAGGGTGTCATCTCCGAGGGCTTGAGCACGATCGCGTTGCCCGCCGCAAGCGCCGGCCCGAGTTTCCAGGCCGCCATGGAGATCGGAAAGTTCCACGGCGTGATCGCGCCCACGACGCCATAGGGATGGTCCGAGATGAAGCCGAACTGCGCGTCAGAGGTCGGCACCAGCGTGCCCGCCTCCTTGTCGGCGAACTCGGCAAAGAAACGGATCTGCTCGGCGCTGACCAGAACGTCGCCGGTCCGGGCCAGTGCCGCCGGGCGCGACGAACAGATTGCTTCGAGCCGTGCCAGCTCCTCGGCGTTCTCCTCGATCAGCGCGGCCCATGCGTGCATCGCGCGCAGCCGGTCGCGCGGCGTGAGCCCGGCCCAGCCCGACGTCGCCAGCGCCTCGCGCGCAGAGCGCACGGCAGCATCGACCAGCTCGGCATCGGCGCAGGGAATGGCGCCGATCCGGGCACCCGTGGACGGCGAGATGACCTCGATGGCGTCGGGACCGGAGACATACCGCCCGCCGATGTAATGCCCCTTTGGCAGCTGGATTTCGTGGTCGGACATGAGGCACCTCCGGTTGAGCGTTGCACAAGGAACGGGCGGCCCCTCCGCCAGATGCCGACTGAACGGCCGTTCGCACGGGAACCGGCAGGCTCATGGCCCGATCCCGCGGCGCATACTGCCGGTTCGGGCGCCACTTGCAACCGCGCAGCCTGTCTGACCGATCTTTTCGGCCTTCCACCCGCCGACATGCCTGCGCGCGGGGCAGCCGGTCAGCAGAGGTGCCGCCCCAGCGCAAGGATCATCTCGACCGCGCCGGCCAGCTCGTCCTCGCGCAGATATTCCTCGGGCCGGTGTGCGCGACCGATGTCGCCCGGGCCGCAGACGATGGCGGGAACCCCCGCCTGCTGGAACAGCCCCGCCTCGGTGCCGAACGAGACCGCAGCCTGCGGCGCGTTGCCCGACAGTTCGGCAGCGAGCGTGGCCAGCGGATGCCCGGGATCGAGCGCCAGCGCAGGGTAGGACGAGAGCCATTCCACGGAAACATCCGATGCCGTCGCCACCGGATCGAGCAGCGCGCGTGGATCGGCTCCCGGGATGGCACGCGCCTCGATCCTGGCCTCGGCATGGTCGGGGATGATGTTGAGGGCCTGCCCGCCCTCGACGGTGCCGATCTGAAGCGTCGACCATGGCGGCGCGAACCGGTCGTCCTGCGGGCCGTGCACCAGCGCCTCGGCCTGCGCGGCGGCGGCGGTGAGCGCCGGCAGCAGCGCATGGATCGCGTTCACCCCCAGATCCGGACGCGAGCTGTGCCCCGCCTGCCCCTCGGCCACCAGCCTCAGCGCCGCCTTGCCCTTGTGGCCCAGCACCGGGACGAGCCCCGTCGGCTCGCCGACGATGCAGCCGAGCGGCGGGGCGCAAAGGTCGGGCAGCCGCGACAGGAGGTGCGGCACGCCGCGGCAGCCGAGCTCCTCGTCATAGGACAGCGCGATATGAACCGGCGCGGCGAGCGGCATGGCCGCAAGCTGCGGCGCCGCCGCCAGCACCGCCGCGTCGAAGCCCTTCATGTCGCAGGCGCCGCGACCGATCAGGCGGCCACCCTCTCGCCGCAGCACGAACGGATCGCCCTGCCAGCCGGGCTCCTGCGCCGGAACCACGTCGACATGCCCTGACAGCACGTAGCCCGGCAGGTTCGGATCGCCGATGGTGGCGAAGAGGTTGAAGCGGTCGCCCTCGGGGCCGGGCAGCAGCGTCACCTTCGCTCCCTGCGCCTCGAGGTAATCCCGCACCCACCCGATGAGGGGCGCGTTTCCGGTCCCCGCAACGGTGGGAAAGCCCACCAGCCGTTCCAGTAGTCCGATCGCCTCGGTCACGCGCCTGTCTCCCTCTGCACCGGATGCATGATTACGCATCGGTGCCGGGTTTCCCGGGGCAGCGCAAGAGAGCCGCCCCGCGCGGGCGCGAGGCAGCGACAGGACCGACCCGTCAGTGACTGGTGCCGCTGGGCCTCGCATGCTGGTCGAGCGGCGTCCGGGGAAAGCGGAAAAGCCCGCCTGGCGTTGCCTCGTGCCGCTGGAACCCGTGGCGGTTGTAGAACGCCTCGAGCGCCGCGCGGTCGAGCCCCTGGTCGCCGAAGGGATCGTGGCGCAGCTCGATACCGAGCCCGACCTCGTCGGCGGCCTCGACCAGCCGGCGCAGGATGGCGTGGGCGATGCCCCTGCCGCGGTAGGCCGGCGCGACCCAGATCCCGCTGAGCATGAAGCGGCGGTTCACCAGCCCGTGCTCGAGATAGGCAACGTCGTCCTCGGTGTTGCGGTAATAGGTCCGCTCTCCGGTCTCGCCTTGCGTGGCGTGCAGATCCGGAACGTGGCGCAACGCCTCAAGTACCCGGTCATACTTGCGCTCGGCCTGGCTGCGGGCCCGCTTGATGCCGCTGTCGATCTCCGAGGTCAGCTCGGGATGCCGCGCCTCGCAATAGGATCTCATCCCGTTCTGGAGCGCCAGCGCAACGAAGGCGCGCAGGTCGCTTTCCAGGCGTGCGTTCTCGGCCCTGAGGGCCTCGAGCTGCGACGGCAGAGGGTGCTGCGCATAAAGCTCGGTCTCGTCGGTGTGATGCATGGTCTCCTCCCCAGCGGCTTTACTATAGCGGAAGTTCGCGGTGTGCCCAGACCGCTGCGCCGATTTTCGCCGCTCCGCCCCGCGCCACCGGGTCGCGGCCAGCGCACGACGGCCGGACCGCAGCCCATAACTCCCGGTCATGGCTTGCCCAAGCATTGCTATTTGCCTTGCCGCGCCGTTCACCGCTTAATTCACCGCATTCGAAGCGCGCTGCCCGCGCCCGGGCGGCGAACCGGTGGAGCACCACTCACCGCATCCCGGCAGAGGCATGACCGGGCGCCGGAGGAACGCGCAGACCGCAGGAGACTTGATCGCATGTATCGTATCGGCTTCGACGTGGGCGGCACCTTCACCGACTTCACGGCGCTCGAGACCGGAAGCGGCGAGGCCATCCACTTCAAGACCTCCTCGACCCCGCACGACCCGTCCGAGGCCATCGAGACCGGTCTGCGCCACTACGTCGAAGAGCTGGGCATCGCCCCCGAGGCTTTCGAGTTCGTCGGCCATGGCACCACGGTTGCCACCAACATGGTGATCGAGCGCCGGGGCGTGCCCACGGGGCTCATCACCACGAGGGGCGCACGCGACGTGCTCGAGATCGGGCGCCAAACCCGCCCGCATCTCTACGACTACGCGGTGACCAAGCCCGATCCGCTGGTCGAGCGCTACATGGCCCTCGAGGTGACGGAGCGTCTCGACGCCGACGGCCGGGTTCTGCGGCCTCTCGACGAGGCCGAGGTGCGGGCCGCCGCCGAGACCCTGCGCGATGCCGGCGCGCAGGCGGTCGCGGTCTGCTTCCTCCATGCCTATCGCGACGGGCGGCACGAACGCCGCGCCGCCGAGATCGTCCGCGAGGTCCTGCCGGACGCCTACGTGTCGATCTCTTCCGAGGTGCTGCCGGAATTCCGCGAGTTCGAGCGGTTCTCGACCACCGTCATCAACGCCTATGTCGGCCCGCGCATGGACCGCTACCTCGAAAGGTTCCTGCAACGCCTCTCCGATCTCGACATCGCGAGCGCGCCGCGCACGATCCACTCGAACGGCGGGCTGATGTCTGTGGACACCGTGCGCAGCTTTCCCGTCCGCACCTGCCTCAGCGGACCCGCCGCCGGCGTCGTGGGCGCGGCCAAGGTGGCGGGCGTCTCGGGGCATCCGAACATCGTGACCTTCGACGTTGGCGGCACCTCGACCGACGTGTCGCTGGTCGAGCAAGGGCGCCCGGCCTTCACCACCTCGCGGCTGGTGGCCGACTACCCGGTGCGCTGCCCGATGCTCGACATCAACGTGATCGGGGCCGGCGGCGGGTCTATCGCCGCGCTCGACGACGCCGGCGCGCTCAAGGTCGGGCCGAGGTCCGCCGGCGCGCACCCTGGCCCCGTGGCCTACGGACAGGGCGGGACCGAACCCACCACGACCGATGCCAACCTCGTGCTCGGACGGCTCGCCTCCGACACGCTGCTGTCGGGCCGGATGCAGGTCGACAAGGACGCCGCGCGCGACGTCATCGCGGCACGCATTGCCGAGCCGCTCGGCCTGACCGTCGAGGAGGCCGCGCTCGGCATCCTGCGTATCGCGGTTGCCAACATGGGCCGGGCGATCCGTGCGGTGTCGACCGAAAAGGGCCATCGGCTGCAGGATTTCGCGCTTTTCGCCTATGGCGGCGCGGGGCCACTGCACGCCCCCGCCGTGGCCGTCGAGACCGGCATCAGGACGGTGCTGGTGCCCGCCCAGCCGGGCACCATGTGCGCGCGCGGCATCCTGCTGTCGGACGTGGGCTTCGATTTCGTCCGCACCGGCGTCTCGACCGCCCGGCCGGACCGCTGGGCCGGGATCGGCGCGGCGTTCGCCGAAATGCGGCGGGACGGCACCGCGTGGCTCGAGAACGAAGGCGTGCCCGAGGATCGCCGCGCCATGCAATACGTCATCGACGCCCGCTACGACGGGCAGAACCACGAGGTGCAGGTGCCGCTCGATGCGCCCGACGCAGGCTTCGATGCCTTCATGGACGGCTTCCGCGCCGCGCACCGGCAGGAATACGGCTACGACATCGCGGATCGCGCGGTCGAGATCGTGAACCTGCGGCTTTCGGTCAGCGGCGCCTCGGGTGCGGAGCCCGAGACGGGATACAGCCCGCAGGACGGCGACCCGGTGCTCGGCGCGCGTCAGGTCTATTTCGATGGCGGCTGGTACGAGACGGTGATCTACGACCGCGCGCGGCTTCCGGTCGGACCTTTCGTCGAAGGCCCCGCCATCATCCAGGAAATGTCCTCGACCACCATCGTGGAGCCCGGCCAGCGGCTGCGCGTCGACGGGTCGGGCACGATGATCATCGAGGTATGACGCCATGACCGAGACCGGCACACCCGCCCTCTCCGACCCGATCGCCATGGAGGTCTTCACCAACCGCCTGCTCGCGGTCGCCGACGAGATCGGCACCTCGATGATCCGCGCGTCGTTCTCCTCGAACATCAAGGAACGCAAGGACTGCTCGGTGGCGCTGTTCTCGGCCGACGGACGGCTGATCGCGCAGGCCAGCCACATCCCTTTGCACCTCGGCTCGCTCATGGGATCGGTCGGCGCGGTGCTGGAGGCCTACCCCGCCGAGCGCATGGCCGAAGGCGATGTCTTCATCTGCAACGACCCCTACGCGGCCGGCGGCACCCACACGCCCGACATTTCGGTGGTCACGCCGGTCTTCGCTGGCGGGCAGCTGCGCTACTTCACCGCCAACATCGGCCACCATTCGGACGTGGGCGGCACGGTGCCCGGCTCGATCCACGGCGGCGCCACCTCGATCTTCGAGGAAGGTCTGCGCCTGCCGGTGATGAAGCTATTCCGCGCCGGCGTGCTCGACGAGGACCTGCTGCGGATGATCTCGCTGAACTCGCGCTCCGCCGAGGAGCGCTGGCTCGACATCAAGGTCCAGGCGGCAGCGAACGAGCGCGGCGCCCGGCTGATGCGCGAGCTGGCCCAAACGCTGGGCGCCGACAAGGTCGACGCGCTGGTCGAGGACCTGTTCGCCTACACCGCGCAACGCCTGCGCAACCGCATCGCCGAGATGCAGGACGGCACCGCGAGCTTCCGGTCGAGCATCGAGAGCGACGGCGTCGGCCCGGTCGAGGTGCCGATCCAGGCCAATGTGACCGTGCGCGGCGACCGGCTGATCGTGGATTTCGAAGGCACCGGTCCGCAGGCTCGCGGTGGTCTGAACGTCGTGGCCTCAGCGCTCAATGCCTCGGTCTACTACGTGGTGAAGACGCTGCTCGATCCCTACCTGCTGCCGAACTCGGGCATGTTCGACGGGGTCGAGATTTCCGCCCCCGAGGGCAGCATCCTGAACCCGCGTCCGCCCGCCGCGACCGGGGCGCGCTCGATCACCTGCAACAAGGTGGTGCGCGCGCTGATCGGCGCCTTCTCGCAGCTGCTGCCCGAGGATCGCGGACAGGCCGCCGGGCAGGACATCGTGCCGGTCATGGTGTTCTCGGGCAAGCGGCGCGGGCGCGACGAGGGCTATGTCTACCTCGAATCCATCGGCGGCGGCGCGGGGGCCCGGGCGCTCGGCAACGGCATGGACGGGGTGCACGTGCATATCACCAACTCGTCGAACCTGCCGATCGAGCCGCTCGAGATCGAATACGACCTGCGGGTCGACGAATACGCGCTGGTCGATGACAGCTCCGGCGCCGGGCGCTATCGCGGGGGCATGGGGCTGGCGCGGCAGATCTCGGCCCCGAACGGCGGCGTCACATTCACCGCGCGCTCGGACGGCCACCGCGACGGCCCGCCCGGCACCAAGGGCGGCACCCCGGGCCGCCCGGCCAAGCTTCTTAAGAACGCCGGCACCGATCACGCCGAGGAGCTGAGCCCCATGGTCGCCAACCTCGCGCTCGGCCCCGGCGAGACCGTGCGGCTGGAAACCCCCGGCGGCGGCGGTTTCGGAGACCCGTCGCAACGCGATCCGGCGGCCCTGGCCCGCGACCTGCGCGACGGCCGGATCAGCCACGCCCGTGCGGTGGACCTCTACGGCGCCGAGATGGTGGCCCGGGCGCGGCCCGGCGACTGACCCTCCGGCGATGACGCGCCGCTCTCAGCCCGGAATGCCGTGCTGCTTGCTCGCGCCCGTGTGGGCAATGTCGATCTCGGCGCCCAGCGCCTCGAGTCCGCGCAGGATGCTCTCGAGCAGGCCGTTCTCGTCGCCCCGCATGCCCTCCTCGAGCGCGACGCCGGTCTCGCTCGCGTCATAAGCCCAGCGGCGCAGGATCTCGATCTTCTGCGCGGTCGTGAGCTGCGCATCCTCCAGCACCTCGGCGGGCGCGGCATAGACGGCTCCCGGGTCGGTCATTGCCCTTTGCAGGATTGCGTTGTCCTTCTGCATCCCATGTCTCCTCCTCGGTCCCGGCCGGCTGGCACCCACACCGTCCATGCGCCTGACCCTTGCGCCCCGTCGTCCTGACCTTTTCCTGTCCGGCCACAAATCAGAAGAAGCGGGCGGCAGGCGCGATCCGCGATGAGTTGCAGGCCACAGACGAAGCGCGCCGATGACCGCGACTTCACCAAGGGCGCCATACCGACACCTTTGGCGAAAAATTCCGTCGCACTGACCTGATAGCATGCCGGCGCCGGCGCGGCCTTGACCGCCGTCAACGGCGTGCAGCGCGCCCCCGGTCTACCACGGCAGCGGCGCACCGCCCTCGGTCGAACGGCGCGACGCCACCCCGGACGCGGGCGCATCCGTCGCCTGCCGCCGCGACAGGACATCTGCAAGCACGAGGTAGGACGAGGCGACATGGCTGCGCATCAGCCGGCGGGTGGCCTCGGCATCCTGCGCAAGGATGGCCTCCGTGATCGCCCGGTGTTCGGCCCGCGAGGTCGCCAGCCGGCCCGCGTCGGAATGGAAGTTCGCGGCGCGCCAGGCGAGCGTGCGCAGGCTCATCTCGTCGAGCGTCGCCGCGAGGATCGCGTTGCGCGCGCCGGTCTTGATCGCATCGTGAAAGCGCGCGTTGATCGCCCCGTAGGCGTCGGGGTCGTCGCAGGCGTGACCCTCGGCCAGGATGCTCTGAAGCTGGCGCCGCTCGATCTCGCTCATCCGGTGGGCGGCCAGTGCGGCAAGCGCGCTCTCGACCTCGCCCGAGGCCTCGAAGAGCTCGGACAGGTCCTCGGGGGCCATCTTGCGCACGACGAAGGCCCGCCGGGCGCCACGTTCGGCGAGATCGGCCTGCGCCAGCCGGTGCAGCGCCTCGCGCACCGGGGTCCGCGAGACCCCGAACTGTTCGGCCAGCGCCTGCTCGACGAGCGGCTCGCCCGGCACCATTCGCCCCGCGACGATACGGTCAAGAAGCGTCCGGAAGATGGTTTCTGCTGCACGATTGGTCACTGGTCGTCCGCCTTCGCGTTAGAGTGCACTTTACGCTTGCATATGTATACATGTCTCAACAAGCTGAATTCATAAATGCGCCGAACAATGGGGAGAGATCGGTGCAAAACGCCTCGTTTCCAGGCCGGGGCGGGCGAGATCGGGGCAAACCCGGCCGCCGCGAAAGCCACTGGGCAAGTTGAAGAAAAAGGGAGGAGACAATGCCAACAGGAGAGAGAACACATGACGGAGATCGACCACAAGAAGGTCCTGGCCGAGCGCCTGTCCGCGAGATTCGGACGCCGTGCCGTCCTCAAGGGGATTGGTGCAGGCATCCTGACCGCATCCGCCGCCGGCGGCGTGCCGAACATCGCGCGCGCGCAGCAGAGCGGTCACATCAAGATCGCCTCGATCAAGGTGATCGACACGCTGGACCCGCATTTCACCGGGTTCCTGTCCGCCATCCAGATCATCAACAACATCCATAACGGCCTGCTCAAGATCGCCTATGACGGCGAGAACGTGACCTTCGAGCCGGACCTTGCCGAAACCTGGGACCTCGAGGACGACAAGACCCACGTCTTCAAGCTGCGCGAAGGGGTGAAGTTCCACGACGGCACCGACTGTGACGCCGAGGCGGTCAAGTTCTCGCTTCTGCGCGTCAAGGAAGGCGAACCCAAGTCGCCGCACGCCTGGAAGCTGGCGCTGCTCGACGACATCGAGATCGTCGACCCGCTGACCCTCCGGCTCAAGTTCTCGCAGCCCTACGCCTTCCTGCCGGTGGCGCTGAACGGCTCCACGGGCCGCGCGGGCACCATCGTCAGCCCCACCGCCGCGCAGAAATACGGCACCGACTACGGCCGCAACCCGGTCGGCACCGGTCCGTTCAAGTTCGTCTCCTGGCGCGAGAACGACGCCATCGAGCTCGAGGCCAACACCGAGTATTTCGAGCCCGGCCTGCCGAAGCTCGAAAGGGTCACCTTCGTGCTGATGAACGAGGCATCGACCGCGCTCGCCGCGCTGATGGCCGGCCAGATCGACGGCATGACCGACTGCCCCATGCAGCTCGTGGACCAGGTCGAGGCCTTCCCGAACGCCACGCTCTACGGCGAGATCGAGGGCAACTACACCTTCGTCGGCATGAACTGCCGCCGGGCGCCCTTCGACGACATCAACCTGCGCCGCGCGGTGGCATGGGCGCTCGACCGCGACGCGATCGTGAAGCAGGCGTATTTCGGCCGGGCCCAGCAGGCCTACACGCCGATCTCGCCGCCGATGACCAAGTTCTTCGACCCCGACATCGCGAGCTCGGGCCGTGGCCAGTGGTTCGACCTCGAGAAGGCCAAGGAGTTCCGCGCCAAGGCCGCCAACCAGGGCGAGATCGAGGCCACCTACATGATGGCCGAGCGCGGCCCGGTCGGCACCCGCATCGCGCAGACCGTGGCACCGATGCTGGCGCAGATCGGCATCAAGGCCAATCTCGAGCTGATCGAGCCCGCCGCCTGGGTCAAGCGCCGCAACGCGGGCGACTTCGACTTCTACGACTTCAAGTGGGTCGCCGACCTCGACCCCGACGAGACGCTCTACCCCGAGTTCCGCTCGGACGGGGCGTGGAACTTCTGCGGCTGGCAGAACACCGAGTTCGACGACCTCTGCGCGCAGGCGCAGGTGGTGCTCGACACCGAGCCCCGCAAGGAGCTCTACTACAAGGCCGAGGATCTGCTCATGGATGAGGCACCGATCGCCATCATGGCGCACATGCCGATCTACAAGGTCTTCGCGAACAAGGTGAAGGGCTTCCAGTACATCCCCGCCGACCTCGTGAACCTGCACACCGTGAGCATCGCCTGATGCTCAAACAGGCACTGGGAAAGATCGCGCAGACGCTGGTCGTCCTGATCGTCGTCTCGGTGGCCACCTTCGGACTTCTGAAGCTGGCGCCGGGCGACCCGATCCAGATCATGCTGGGCTCGGAATACTCGCAGGAGGCCTACGAGTCGCTCACCGCCGAGCTCGGGCTCGACCGACCCTTCCTCGTCCAGTACGCGGACTGGGCGGTCAGCTTCGTGCAGGGCGACTGGGGCACCTCCTACGTCGCGCGCAACGACATCTTTACCTATGCCGTCAAGGAGGCGCTGCCCGTCACGCTGACGCTCGCCTCCTTCTCCCTGGCCTTCGCGATCCTCATCGGCGTGCCGCTCGGCGTGCTGTCGGCGGTCAAGAAGGACACCGCGTTCGACGCGGGTGCGGCGGTGCTGGCCCTGACCGGCACCGCCTTCCCGTCGTTCCTGCTCGGCATCCTGCTGATCTGGTTCTTCGCGGTGAAGCTGGGGCTGTTTCCGGTCATGGGATATGTCTCGCCATGGCAGGATTTCTGGACCGGCATATACCACATGATCCTGCCCGGACTGACGCTTTCGACCTACTTCATCGCGATGATCACCCGCCTGACCCGGGCGACGCTGATCGAGGTGATGGAGCAGCCCTACATTGCCGCCGCCCGCGCCCGCGGCGAGCCCGCCTGGCGCGTCATCTGGGTGCACGGCGTGCGCAACATCGCCATGCCGCTGGTCACCATCCTCGGGCTGCAGCTCGGCGTGCTGCTGCAGGGCACCGTGCTGACCGAAACGGTCTTCAACCTGCCCGGCATCGGCCAGATGCTCACCGCCGCCGTGCTCGGCCGGGAATACATGGTCGTGCAGGCAGGCGTGATGATGACCGCCACCCTCTTCATCGGAGTGAACCTTCTCGTGGATCTCTCCTATCCCTTCCTCGATCCGCGGCTGAGGACCAAGAAATGAGCGCAGAGACCACCGAGGCGCCGACCACGCTGCCGCCCTCCGAGCCGCCCGCGAAGCCGAAGACCGGACGCAAGTCGATCTTCCTGCGGCGGCCCTTCTTCACCATCGCGCTGATCGTCACGGCGGCCTATGTCATCGCCGCGATCTTCGCCCCCTTCGTGGCACCCTACGACCCGGTCGCGCAGGACATGAACGCCATGATGCAACCGCCCACCGGGGCGCATCCGATGGGCACCGACAGCTACGGGCAGGACATCCTGAGCCGGGTGATCTACGGCGCCCGCTACGCGCTGGTGATCGGCATCTTCTCGGTGCTGATCGGGGCCGTCGGCGGGCTGGTCATCGGCCTTGCCGCCGGGCTCTCGGGCGGCTGGCTGGAATGGGCGCTGATGCGGCTCATCGACAGCATCCTCGCCCTGCCCTCGCTGATCCTCGCGGTGGCCTTCATCGCCATCCTCGGACAGGGCGTGGACAAGGTGGTGATCGCCGTGGGCCTGTCGATGATCGGCCCCTTCTCGCGCACCGTGCGCGCCGATGTCATGCAGGTGCGCGTGCAACTCTTCGTCGAGGCCGCGCAGCTCATGTCGATCCCCTACTTCAAGGTGATCTGGCGCCACATCCTGCCGAACGTGATCTTCCCGCTCGCGGTGCAGGTGACGATCCGCATCTCCGAGGCGATCCTCGTCTCGTCCTCGCTGTCGTTCCTCGGCATCGGCGTGACACCGCCCACCCCCGACTGGGGCCTGATGATCGCCGAGGGCCGCGCCTTCGTGAGCTTCGCCGCGTGGATGTCGGCCATGCCCGGCTTCGCGCTCGCGCTGCTTCTCATCGCGCTGTCGATCGTCGGTGACGGCATCCGCGAGGAATTCGACCCCAAGCTGCGGAGGTCCGCATGAAGGACACCGTTTCCCCTCCAGTCCTGACCCTCTCCGATCTCACCGTGCATCGCGGGGCCGCGAAGATCCTCGACCGGGTGAGCCTGTCGCTCGCCCAGGGCGAGACACTGGCACTCGTCGGCGAGAGCGGCGCCGGCAAGTCAACCATCGCCACGGCAATCATGCGGCTGCTCGGCGACGCGAAGGTCGAGGGCACCGCCGAGCTCGAGGGCGCGGGCGACCTGCTCGCCCTGCCCGAGAAGCAGATGGTCAGGCTGCGCGGCCGCCGCCTGTCGATGATCTTCCAGGACGCGGGGTCGGCGCTCAACCCGGCCTATACCGTGGGGCGGCAGCTGGTCACCGTGCTGCGCCGCAACCTCGGGCTGTCGAAGGCCGAGGCGCGGACCCGCGCGGTCGAGCTCTTCACCTCGGTCGGCATCAACGATCCCGAGGGCCGGCTTTCGGCCTATCCGCACCAGCTGTCGGGGGGCATGCAGCAACGGGTGATGGTCGCCATCGCGCTGGCCGGCAACCCCGACCTGCTGCTCGCGGACGAGCCCACCTCGGCGCTCGACGTGACGATCCAGGCGCAGATCGTGCGGCTGATCCTGCAACAGACCCGTGCCCGGGGGGCCAGCTGCATCTTCGTGCTGCACGACCTCGCGCTTGCCAGCCAGGCCTGCGACCGGATCGTCGTGCTCTACGCCGGGCAGGTGGTCGAGGCCGGCCCCGCCCGCGACGTGCTCGAACGCCACCGCCACCCCTACACGCAGCAGCTCAAGTCCTGCGTGCTCGAGATCGGCACCGAGGAGCTGAACGCGCCCGAGGGCACCGTACCGCCGCACGACCAGATGCCGAAGGGCTGCCGCTTCGCCACCCGCTGCCCGCGCGCGCTGTCGCGCTGCGCCCACGAGGCGCCGCCGCTCACGCCAGCCGCGCCCGAGGCGACAAGCCCGCTTTCCCACCATTTTGCCTGCTGGAACCCCGAATGATCATGGGACAGAAACACCCCCGCCCCGAGACCTCCGGCCAGCCCGCGCCGCCGGTCTTCGAACTGATCGAGGTCGAACAGGTCTTCCCGGTGCCCAAGCCCGGCCGCGGCCTGTTCAGCCGCGACACCGTCGGACTGCGCGCGCTCGACGGCGTGCGCCTGCGCGTCCCGCAGGGCGCCTCGCTGGCGCTCGTCGGCGAAAGCGGCTCGGGCAAGTCGACGCTCCTGCGGGTTCTGCTCGGGCTCGACGCGCCCAGCGGCGGCCGCGCGCTCTACCGTGGCAAGCCGATCCGCGAGGCCCGCGCCCGGGGCACCGGCTTCGCCCGCGACGTGGCGATGGTCTACCAGGACGCGCGCGGCTCGCTCGATCCGCGCATGACCGTGGGCCAGCTCATCGCCGAGCCGCTGCGCCATTTCGGCATCGTGCCGCCGGCCGAGGAGCAGGCCCGCGTGGCCCAGCTCATCGACCGTGTGGGCCTGCCGACCGACGCCGCCGCGCGCTACCCCTCGGGGCTGTCCGGCGGGCAGGTCCGGCGGGTCGCAATCGCCCGCGCACTGGCCTCCGAACCCTCGGTGCTCGTGGCCGACGAGGCGGTCTCGGGGCTCGACGTTTCCACGCAGGCGCAGCTTCTGACGCTGCTGCGCGGGCTGCAGCGCGACATGGGGCTGACGCTGGTCTTCATCACCCACGACCTCGGCGTTGCGAGCTATCTCTGCGAGGAGATCGCCATCATGTATCTCGGCCGCATCGTCGAGACCGGCCCGACCGACGCGGTGCTCAACCAGCCGGCGCACCCCTACTCGGCCGCGCTGCGCGCCGCCGCGCCGCGCTTCTTCGAGGCCATTCCCGAGCCGCTGCCCGGCGAGATCCCCAGCCCGCTCGACCTGCCGCAGGGCTGCCGGTTCTCCACCCGCTGCCCCGCCGCCCGCGACGATTGCCGCCTGCGCGACCCGCAGCTCGGCACGCGCGGCGCCGACCGCGCCGTCGCCTGCCTGCACCCGCTCGACGCGCCTGACCTCGACGCTGCGTCATCGGCGGCGGAGATCGCCTGACGGAAAATCTGGAAGTCGGCCCGATGGACGTGCTGCATCTCGTGGCAGCACTGCACGCGCGCCTTGGCATCGCCATTCCCGAGGCGGAATACCAAGCAGATCGAAACGCCCGACAAGGCGACCGCCGACCTCGCACGGCGGCTTTCGGAGGGCTAACCCTTCAGACAAGAAACGGCGGGCCCCGCCGTCATTTTCATCCGGCACGTATCGCCGCGCGACGTTTACTTCGCGGCGGCCTTCGAGGCCGTCTTCGTGGCTGTGTCGGTCGCGACCGATGCCATGCCGGCGAATTTGCCACCGGAATCCTTCGCGACATCCGCGAAGGCTTCGGTCGCACGCTGCGCCAGCTGCATCTGGGCCTGCGCGAAGTCGCTGAACGCCTGACCGTAGTCGGTCGGGGTCGCGCGGGCGGTCGAGAGCTTGCGAACGTTGTCGAAGGTCTCGGTTGCCGAACCGGCCATGATCTCGGTGGTCTTCGCGGCCGCGTCAGCCGCAACCCCGGTCATCTGCTCGTTGATGTCGGCCATGCGCTTGAAGCCATCCTCGAGCGCCTTGTTATCCATCATGTTGGGCATCTGGCCAAAAATCTTGGTGAAATCGGTTTGCTTGGTCATCGTATTCTCCTTTCGGGCGCCGTTTCAGGCGGTCTCATCATCTGACACAGAACATGATTGCTGCAGCGCAGCATTTCAACCCCCCTTGTTTCCCGCGTGAGTCCGACGCAGCGGAGTGACCTCGTTCGTGGGCCGGTCCCTGGCCCGGGGCACACGGGGCTCGCCCCTGGGGTACGGGCCGCCGCGTGCCCGGATTTGAGGCATCGGCTACCCGGCTATCAGCCACGCCTCGACGCTTCGAAGCACGGAAGAGCCCAGCTGCATGATCCTACGCATTCACCGATCGAACAGCAGATCACTCGATTTATCCCGTCGCGCGCCAGATTTTCGCAGAGGTGCCCTTGCCCCGTAGACATTGTTGCGGATTTAGAACAAATGATCGCTGAACAAATCGTGCGAAAACAACGCTTTCAAATAAGACGGTTGCAACCTAGTGTGGAAGCCGAAGATCAGGATTCCACCCAGTGCTGCATATGTATGATTACCAGCTTGAACCTCTGGCCGAAACGGATGCGTCGCCGGTCAAGGTCGTCGTCGCCGACGACGACGCGCTTCAGCGAGCGTATATCTCTGCGATCCTGAAAAAACTAGGGTATGAAGCGCATGAAGCCGCGGATGGCAGAGATGCGCTCAGGATGATGCACGACCTGTCGGCAAAGGTGCTCGTGTGCGATCTCGACATGCCCGGCATGAACGGTCACGAGCTGGCGCGCAAGATACGCCAGACCGAAGATGATCATTACATTCATATCCTTATGGTCACCGGCCAGAATCAGCGGCACGAGCGGGAACGCGCGCTTGAGGCGGGCGTCGACGACTTCATGGCAAAGCCGCTCGATACCGCGAGCCTGACCGCCCGCATCCGCTCGGCCGGACGGCTGCTGCGCCACGAGCAGCTGCTGACCGAACGCAGCCGAGTGCTCGCCGAGGCGAAGGAGCGCATCGAGGACGATCTACGGACGGCGGCCGACGCCCAGCGCCGGCTGCTGCCTCCGGCGCATCAGCAGGTCAAAGGCTGCCGCTTCCATTCGGCCTTTACGCCGTCGAACATCCTGTCCGGCGACATGTACGGCTATTTCCAGGTCAGCGACAATCACACGGGCTTCTACGCCATCGACGTGGCCGGGCACGGCGTTCACGCGTCGCTCATGTCGGTGGCGGTGGGGCACCTGCTGACCGCCGAGCACTTCGGCGAACGTGCCTTCGACGATAGCGGCCGCCCCAATCCGGCGGCGTTGGCCGGCTCGCTCAACAGGCGCTTCTACCGTGACGACGGCACCGAGTATTTCACCATGTTCTGCGGGCTCATCGAGCACGATACCGACACGCTGCACTACTGCCAGGCGGGCTATCCGTCCCCCTACCTGCTGTCGCGGGACGGCACTGCTCGCAAGATCGGGAACGGCGGCTTTCCGGTCGGCCTGCTGTCGGGTGTGAGCTTCGAAAGCCATAGCACGCATTTCCCGAAAGACGCCTGCCTCGCGCTCTGCTCGGACGGGGCCATGGAAGCCGAGAACCGCGACGGGCTCCCCTTCGACGAGGAGCGCGTGGAAGCCGCCCTCACCGCTTCCGCCGCACGGCCCGAAGCAATTCCCGACCGCATCGTCGACGCGCTCGACCACTGGCGCGAGGGCCGCACGCTGGATGACGACCTGACCGTGCTTGTCTGTGAAAGGACCCCAGAACAATGATCAAGACCACCGTTCACGATGACCTCGGCATCTGCGTGGTGAACCCCGCCGTGGAACGGCTCACCGCCGCCAATGCCACGCAGTTCAAGGAAGAGGCGCTTGCCCTGATCGAGCAGAAGCACGACCGGCTGGTCATCGACCTCGGCGGCGTGAGCTTCGTGGATTCGTCCGGAATCGGCGCGCTCGTGGGGCTTCTGAAGCGCCTCGGCAACCGCGGCGAGGTCGTGGTCTGCAGCCTGCAGGGCAGCGTCAGCCAGATGTTCCGGATCACCCGGATGGACCGCGTCTTCAGCGCCTACCCCGATGTCGACGCGGCGATCAAGGCGCTCGAGGAGCGGGTCTGATGCCGATCGTCCTAGAGATGCAGCCAAGTCTTGACCGGATCGACCCGCTGGTTCTCTCCCTCAAGAAGGAATTCGAGAACCTGCTGTCCGAGGAGAAGCTCGGGTCGATGGAGATCGCGCTTGCCGAGGCTTTGGCCAACGCCGTGACGCATGGAACCTCCGCCGGGCAGAGCGAACCGATCCGTGTCACGGCCTCGGACAGCGCTGCCGGTGTCACCGTCGAGATCGTCGACGCGGGCAAGCAGGTGCCGCGCGAGCTCTACGAGAACGTCGCCGCGCTCGAGGATGTCGACCCCCTGGCGGAGAACGGGCGCGGGCTGCCGCTGATCCGGTTCCTGACCGACGATCTCGTGTTCGAGCACCGTGACGGCCAGAACAGGCTCCAGCTTCTATTCGCGCGCGACCCTTCGGCCTGATGCGGCGGGCCGGGCCTCATCCATGCGGCTATCCCGAAGATCCCGTCGGAGCGGCCGGAAAGACGCATTGCCAGCCGATGCCGCCGGGTGGACACCGCGCGCTCGGCCCCGGCCCCCTACTTGCTTCCATCGTCAACAGCTCCAAGCAGAGAACCACCGGACCCCAGGCATGACCCTGACAAGATCCCACCTTTTCGCATCCGTGCTTCCGGCCTTTCTGGTCCTGGCAGGCGCCCCGCAGCCCGCGATGTCGCAGGACGGGCCGCAATCCTCCGGCACCGGGCTCGATGCCCCCGTTTCCGAACTGCTGCCGCCGGCGGAAGGCACCGCACAGGAGCCGGACGGAGGGCATTTCGGTCGTAACGGTCCGCTCACCCCCCGCGAGATGGACATGGCCCGCACCGCATGGAGCTACTTCGTCGAGAGCTACCAGCCTGAAACCGGTCTCGTGAACGCGGTGGGCTCCTATCCCTCGACGACTCTGTGGGACACGGCGTCCTACATCAGCGGGCTGGTCGCGGCCTACGAGCTCGACATCATCGACAAGCGCGAGTTCGACACCCGCGCGACCAAGCTGATCGCCACGCTGCGCAACCTCGACCTGTTCCGTGGCGAGGCCCCGAACAAGGTCTACAACACCGAGACCGGCGCCAAGGTGAACTATGCCAACCAGCCCGGAGAGGTCGGCTTCTCGGTGCTCGACATGGGGCGGATGCTGGTCTGGCTGCGCATTCTCAAGGAGCGCTACCCCTATCTCGCCAACGGCGTCGACAACATCCCGCTGCGCTGGAACTACTGCAACATCGTCGAAGACGACGGCCGGCTGTTCGGCTCGATCGTGAACGGCGCCGGCGAGACCCGCTACGTGCAGGAGGGCCGTCTCGGCTACGAGGAATACGCCGCCAAGGGCTTCGCGCTCTGGGGGTTCGACGTCTCGGGCGCCTTCGACCCCGCGCCGCTCGACTACTACGAGATCTACGATGTGGAGGTGCCCTACGACGGCCGCGACCCGCGCATCTTCCACAACCAGAACTACGTGCTGACCGAGAGCTACCTGCTCGACGGCCTCGAGCTCGGCTGGGACCTGCCGCGCAACGACCCCGACGGTCCCGGCATCGCGACGCAGGGCTGGCGGGCGGAATTCGCGCACCGCATCTTTCTTGTCCAGCAGCGCCGCTTCGAGGCCACCGGCATCATCACCGCGCGCTCCGAGCATCAGGTCGAGGGCAAGCCCTACTTCGTCTACGATTCCATCTTTGCCGACGGCTACGCCTGGAACACGCTCGACCCGAGCGACGTCTACCAGCCCGACCGCGCGGCGGTGGCCTCGAAAGCGGCCATAGGCATGTGGGCGCTGTGGGACGTGCCCTACACCGACCTGCTGTTCGAGACCGTGGCCGACCTGTCCGAACCCGAGGGCGGCTTCTACGAGGGGCTCTACGAGAACGGCAACGGCTACATCCCGCTGCAGACCGCCAACAACAACGGCATCATCCTCGCGGCGCTGCTCTACAAGGTCGAGGGTCCGATCCTCGACTACCTGAACGAGAACACCAGCTTCTGGGACATGGCCTACGGCGAGACGGACATCCGCAAGAACCGCTGCCTGCCGCAGCCCATGGTCGTCGAGGCGAGCTGCGACTGCGAGGAGCTGCCGCAGCCCGAACCCGCGGTGCCGTGGAGCGAATTCAAGTACTGCCGGCCGCTGCAACGCGAAGAGGGGATCGCCGCGACCGAATGCCGGCCCGAGGTCCAGAGCTTCGCCAAACCCGAGCCGCGGGTCGTCCTGCCCAAGACCTGCCGGTCACCCTGGGGGCAATAAGCCATGAACGCACAGCCCGGATCGCGACTTCACTGGTTCGACGCGAACCGCGTCTGCGCCGCCATCGGCGTGGTGCTGATCCACGTCACAGTGGATTTTGCCGGTCGGCCCTTTCCCGACGCCACCGAGGGCGCGCGTGTCTTCCCGGTGCTGCTGCGCTCGATCGGCGAGTTCTCGGGCTCGGAGATGTTCTTCTTCTTCTCGCTGTTCCTGATGGCGATGCGGGTGGACCGGAAGCGCCCCGGCTACCGCGAGGCGATCTTCGTGCAGGCCGAACGCCTGCTGATCCCCTTCGCCTTCTGGACCGTGTTCTACGCGATCTTCCGGCTGTTGAAGGCCGATACCTTCGGCTACGCGCCGCAATATCTCGAGCAGCTCGGTGAGCTGCGCACGTGGATTGCCTACTTCCTGCTCGGCAAGGGGCAATACCACCTGCATTTCCTGCCGACGCTCTTCGCGATCTTCCTGTTCTTCCCGGTCATGCGGATCGCCATGCGCTACCCGATCCTCGGGGTAATGCTCTTCGCGACGCTCGGAGCGATGGACCACGTGCAGCGGTTCCTCTGGAGCATCGACATCGACCCGCTCACGCGTGACTACTACGTGCGGATCACCAAGGTCTGGGGCTACGTCGGCTACGGCTTTGCCGCCTTCGCCATCTACTCGCTGTGGCGCGACGGCATTCCGCGCGGCGAGTCCAAGCTGATCCGGCGCGGCGCATTCTACTTCGCCTCGATGGCCTACATCGCGACCGTGCCGTTCTTCGGCGGGGCGATCCTCACCGGCGACTGGGGCGTGCGCACGGGCTGGGACTACTACGGTCACTTGCTGATGCCGCTGTTCATCTTCTGCCTCTTCATGGGGGGGCAGTTCGGCAAGTGGTCTCCGGCGTGGTCGGACAAGGCGAAATACACCTTCGGTGTCTACCTGGTGCACCCCATCTTCATCGACCTCTTCGACGTCTTCATGTTCAGGACCGGCCTGTCCGGGCTGATCTCGCCCACGGTGCTGGTGCTGCTGCGCCTCGCCTTCGTGCTCCCGGCCTCCTTCGGCCTGTCGATGCTCTTAGAGCGCACGCGATCGCTTGCCTGGACCATCGGCCTCGGCCCGGCGCCCTGGACCTGGAGCCGGGTGGACCCGGCAAAGCAGGGATAAGGAGCCCCATGGACGACTACTTCCGCGCCTTCGAGGACCGCCGCCCGCCCGAGCCGCTGCCCTACTCGCCCCGACGCGAGATGCTCTGGCAGTTCCTTGCGACGATCGCCCTGGTGGTCGGTGCATGGTACATCGGCTGGCGCTGGCTGCATTCGCTCAACCCCGATGCGATGTGGTTCGCGATCCCGCTCGTGGTGTCCGAGACCGCCGCCTACATCGGGCTGCTGCTCTTCGTCTACAATCTCTGGAAGGACCAGCCGGTCACCGTGCCCGAGGCCCCGGCGGTCATCGAGGACGTGGATCCGAACACGCCCGATCCCGGTCGGCCGATCAACGTCGACATCCTCTTTGCCACCTACAACGAGGACCCCGAGCTCGTCCGGCTGGGCATCCGGGATTCCCGCGCGCTCGACTATCCGTACGAGATCAACGTGCAGATCCACGTGCTCGACGATGGCAAGCGCCCCGAGATGCGCGCCGTGGCCGAGGAAGAAGGCATCGGCTACATCACACGCGAGACCAACGAAGGCTTCAAGGCCGGCAACCTGCGCAACGCGATGGAGCGGACCTCAGGCGATTTCATCGTCATCTGCGACGCCGACACCCGGCCCTTCCCGACGCTACTGGCCCGCACGCTGGGATACTTCCGCGATCCCAAGATGGCCTGGGTGCAGACGCCGCAGTGGTTCTACGACCTGCCCGAGGGCGAGCGGCTGACCGACGTTCTGAGCCGCCGCATGGGACGGGTCGGGCACGGCATCGGCCGCGCGCTGGAAAAGGTGCTGGGCGAAACCCGCGTCGGTGCAGATCCGTACGTAAACGATCCGCAGATGTTCTACGACGTGATCCAGCGCCGCCGGAACCGGGCCAACGCGTCGTTCTGCTGCGGGGCCGGCTCGATCCACCGCCGCGAGGCGGTGATGGAGGCCGCACTGCGCAGCTTCGGCGAGGCGGTCGAGAAACGCGTGATCGCCGCCGAGGAAGAGATCACGCTGGAAAGCCGCGAGCGCCGCGTCGACCCTGAACTGCTCGAAGCCATCCGCACCGAGGCCGTCACCGCCGAGGTGCTGACGCCCTACCGCTTCCACGTCTCCGAGGACATCTACACCTCGATCGTGCTGCATTCCGACCGCGAGCGCGGCTGGAAGTCCTACCAGCACCCCTATGTCGAGTCGAAGATGCTCTCGCCGCAGGACTTCCTGACCTGGACCATCCAGCGCTTCAAGTACGCGGGTGGCAGCCTCGACATCATGGTCAACGACAACGCGATGTTCCGTTCGGGCCTCACGCTGCCGCAACGGCTGATGTATGGCGCGACCTTCTATTCCTACCTCGGCGCGCTGTGGAACGTGATCTTCCTGTTCGCGCCGGTGATCTACCTGTTCTCGGGCGTGGCGCCGGTGTCGGCCTACTCGAACGACTTCTTCGTGCACGTGGTGCCGTTTCTCGTCAGCCTCGAACTGGCGATGATGGTCGGCACCTGGGGCATCTCGGGCTACGCGGCCAAGGCCAGCTACCTGTCGTTCTTCCCGCTCGGCCTGCGGGCGATCTGGACCGTGCTGCGCGGCGAGAAGATCTCGTTCCCGGTCACGCCGAAGGTCCGCCAGTCGGGCAATTTCCTCAAGCTCGTCCGCCCGCAGCTGGCGGTCCTGGTGCTGACCGCTACCGGCGTGCTCTGGGGGCTCGGCGCGGTCATCGCGGGCAACACCCCCCACACGCTGACCGGGGTCGTCACCAACGGGCTCTGGGGCATCAACAACTGTGCGGCGATGGCCGGCATCATCTATGCCGCGCTCTGGCAGCCGCCTGAATCCACCGAATCCAAGGAGGAGACGCAGCGATGAGCTTCCGCACGAACCTCGTCCGCGCGCGCGGGCATATCGTGTTCCTCGTGGCACTCGTGATCGGGCTGCTGCTCGTGCTCTGGCTCGAGACACTGGGCGATCCGCCCGATCCGAACGCCCAATCCGAAGGACCCGACCTCATGCAGACCTTCGACGAGATTGAACCGCTGCCGCTTGCCGTCCGCGGCGAAAGCAGCGGGGACGACCTCGAGAGCGCCCGCATCGCCTGGACCTACTTCGAGAACAACACCATCGAGGAAACCGGGCTGGTGAACTCGGTCGACAAGTACCCCTCGACGACGATGTGGGAAACCGGCTCGTATATCGTGGCCGTGCTCTCGGCGGAGCGGCTCGGCCTGATCGACAGCGAGGCCGCCGAGGCCCGCCTGTCGAAGATGCTCGACAGTCTCCGGGAGCTGCGCCTGTTCCAGGACACCCTGCCGAACAAGGCCTACAACAGCCGCACGCTCGAACTGGTGGACTATGCCAACCAGCCGTCCGAGCTGGGGCTGGGCTGGTCGGCGCTGGACGTGGCGCGCATCGTCGCGACGCTCGGGCTGATCGAACGCAACCACCCCGCGCTTGCGCCGCAGGTCGAGGCGCTGCTCGACACCTGGTCGCTCGACCGCATGGTGCAGGACGGCGAGCTTTACGGCACCAACGTCGTCGCGGGTGAGGTCCAGCTGAACCAGGAGGGCCGCGTCGGCTACGAGCAATACGCGGCCAAGGCGATGATGCTGTTCGGCTACGACGTGTATCGCGCCTACGAGGTCCGCAACGACCTGATGGTCCAGATGGTCGAAGGCCAGCCGATCCCCGTGGACACGCGGCTTCATCGCGGCACGACGCCGGCTTTCGTCGTGAGCGAGCCCTACCTCTTCGACGGGCTCGAGTTCGGCTTCGACGCCCGCTCGCATCGCTTCGCGACGGCGATCTACCGCGCGCAGGAAGCCCGCTACGAAGACACCGGCATCCTGACGGCAGTGACCGAAAGCCACCTGAGCGAGGCGCCCTACTTTTCCTATTCCAGCGTCTGGGGCGGCGGGTCGCCATGGGCCGTGATGACCTTCCAGGGCGAGCGGATCGACAGCCGTCGGACGATCGCGACCAAGGCCGCCTTCGGCTGGGATGCGCTTTTCGGCACCGAGTATACTCAGACCCTCGTGGATGCCCTGAAGGACACGGCCGACCCCGAGAAGGGATGGCCCGAGGGGATCTACGAGCAGAGCGGCGAGGTCAACGGCTCGACGACCGCCAACACCAACGCGGTGGTGCTGGCCGCCCTCGCCTTCAAGGCGGGCGGTCCGCTGATGCGGAAGGTCGAGGAATGAGATCCGCCGCGCTGCTGATACTGGCCACGCTTCCCCTGCCCTGCTTCGGGCAGCAGGCGCCCTGTGTCGGCAGCGGCTTCGACCTGCCCCTGCCCGGAGCAAGCGCGGTCGAGCGCCGGTCCGCCGACGTGCCCTCGGCGCGCTATGCCGGCATCTGGCAGGAAGGCCGCGTCGCCGGCTACGTCTACCAGCTCTCGAGCGACCTCTCCGCGATGCTGGCCCCAACGCGCAATGCCCCGGACTGGCAGATCACCGTGATGTGCGACGCCACCGAGGACCGGTGCGATCAGACCCGGGTCGGCGCCGTTCCCGACGCGGCCCTGCCGGTCGCGGACATGCTCGGACAATGCCTGCTCGGCCGGGACGTCTCCGCGCCGGCGGCACAAGGTGGCGCAATGCTCGGACTGCCGCCCGACGCCGGGGTGACCGACACGGACCGCATCGTCGACTCGAACGCGGCGCTTGCCACCGGAGCAGGCGCCGAAGGTGCGCGCGGCGGCGGTTCTGGCGTGTCGCCCGAGCGCGCGCAACAGTGTGCCGAGGCCGCAGCGATGGGAACCGCCGCCCCGGTGCAGGCGCTGCAGACGCTGCTGGCCGCAGGCGGTTTCGACCCGGGCCCTGCCGACGGCGTGATGGGCGCCCGCACACGCTCGGCCATGGTCGAGGCCCTGGGCCCGTCGGCCGACGACCTCTCGGCGCGGAACGCGTTCGCGGCGCTCAGCGGCCGGCTTTGCGGGGAGTAGCGGAACCATGCGATCGGAGATGCTCGGTCTCAGTCTCGGCGTCGCGAGCTGTTTTGCCGCATATGCGGTAGACGCGCAGGCGGCGGCGGATCCGTCGTTCGGAAGGTTGGACTTTCCGTCGACCGTGGCGCCGCTGAACGCGCAGAGCCCGGCCGGCGTGCCCGACTGGTGGCAGGCCGCACCGGGCCCCGACGCGGTCGACACGCTCGACCCCGCCGTCCCCGGCGCCGAGGAAGTGCTTGAAGACACGCCCAACAGCTTCGCCTGGTCGCGCTACCAGGTCGGCACCGTCGGCGGCTGGAGCTACAGGCTCTTCCCCGATGGCTCGGCCTTCATCCTGCCCGACGATCCGCGTGCGGTCGCCGACTACATCCTGAAATGCACCACCGGTGTCTCCTGCGATATCCTGACGGCGGAAACGGTGGTCGAAACCATTCCGGCAACCGGCGCGCCGAAACCCGAGCTTCCGGACGGGATCGACGGGCTCGGCCTCGCCCGCTATCTCGCACGCTGGGTGCTTGCCGGCACCGGAACACCGCCGCAGGCGGCGGCCCCGCCGCCCGAGCAAGACACGACCGGACCGGAGCCCGTGGAAACCACCGAAGCGCCGTCGGCATCGCCCGTGCCCCCAACCGTGCCAGCATCGACCACCACGAGCGCCGCACCAAGCGGAAACGCCACCTGCGTGCAGCCCGATCCGTTCTATCCCGACGCCTGCCGCGCTGCTGCCACGCCCCCGGCCGCAGCGGCACCGGCCTCCGCCCCCGCGCGACAACCCGTGCAGCCCTCCGCGCCCGAAGACGAACGCATGACCCTTGCCGAACGCTTCCGGCTGTCCTGTTCGGTGAGCAGCGGCGCGACGCTGCAATATGCCGACGACGAGGACCAGCACACCCGCTACGGCAAGCTCAAGGTCTCGCTCGGCTGCTACGCCCGCCTGTCCGAGAAGTTGTCGATGCAGGCAAGCGTCATCAGCTACCCGATCAAGGGCCAGCAGGCGCCTTGGGACCCGGATTTCACCTATTCCTTCACCTATAAGGTCACCGACAGGATCAGCCTGAACTACTCGAACTACTCCGCGCGTTTCTCGGGCGGCGACAGCAATTTCGTCTCCTCGATCCTCAAGGGCAGCCTGCGCGGATACTACAAGCTTCCCGACCTTCCCATCGGCGAGACGCGCAAGGCGGCCTGTTCGGTCGGGATCGGCCTGCCCGACCCGCGCGAGCATTCGCTGACGCTCGGCTGCTCGATGGGTGTGACGGACAAGCTCCGGGTCGGCCTGACCGGCTACGCCTACCCGAAGGGCGTGCAGGAACCGTGGAATCCCGACTACACCTATACCGCGAGCTACCAGGTCAATGACCGCATTCAGGTCAGCTACGCGAACTACAGCAACAACCGCCTGCCGTGGAACCGGGCCGACACGCCGGGGCCGGGCCCGCTCGGCGGCAGCGTGACCGTGTCCTACAAGCTGAAGTTCTGAGACGATGAAACGACACCGGATCGCAGCGCTCGTGACCGCCTCTACCCTGCTCCTGTCGCTGGCGCTGCCCGCGATGACCAACGCAGAGGTGCGCTTCGACAACGCCGTGGGCAGCGACACGCTCGGGCGCCCGGTCCGCTACGCGCTCTACCTGCCGCCCGGCTACGACGAGGACAGCCGGGACTACCCTATCGTCTACCTCCTGCACGGCGGCGGCACCGGCCAGCCGGCGGACTGGTTCACCCTTGCCGGGATCGACCAGCTTTTCGACCGGCTCATCACCGAGGGCGAGATCCGGCCCTTCATTGCCGTCGCCCCCGACGGGCGCCGGGACGAGAGCAACGCGGTCGCAACCTATTTCCTCGACGATGCCGACGCGGAAACCCGCTGGGAGACGATGTTCTTCGACGATTTCATCCCGGCGGTCGAGACCCGCTACCGGGCGCTCGGCGGTGGCGAGGCCCGGGCGGCGCTCGGCATCTCCATGGGCGCAGTCGCCGCGACGGTCTACCAGCTGCACGCGCCTTCGCGCTTCGCGGGGATCGCCGCGCTGAGCCCGGCGTTTCGCAGCGACACGCAGCTTCTCGGGCTGTCGCCCGACGCCTATCGCAGCCGCTACGGCGGGCTTCTCGGAGAAGGGCTCGAAGGCGACGCCCGGCTCAACGACGCGTGGGAGGCCCTGCGCCCGGAAACCCTTGTCGCGCAGACGGACGGCGCGCGCTTCCGGCGGGTGCCACGGTTCTACTTCGACATCGGCGCCGACGATCCGTTTTTCGAGGGCGCGGCAGACCTGCACCTGTCCCTGCGCGACGCCGGAATTCTGCACCGCTTCCGTGTCACCGAAGGCGGACACGACTGGCCGTTCTGGCGCGGCGCGCTGGAAGACGCCGTCCTGCACCTCGACGCCGTGCTCACCCGCGACTACGGCGAGTGATGCCGCCGCCTCAGGGGTGAACCGAGGTAAAGAAGTGACACTTCGCCACGCTGTGCCGATGTATTTGCAGATGCCAATAATTTGACACAATCGAATCACAATTCCTCTATATGTATCGGCCCGCAGACAAACAACCTCTCCGGGAATACATAGGTGAACACACACTCCTCCCGAGGCCACTTCCATGCCTCGCTCGTCGCACGCGCGTCCAGGTTCGATACGCTCACGGAAACACCGCTCGATATCAGCGACGACCCGGCCTCGGCCGAACTCACGACATTCTACGCGACCTCCGCTGCAATGAGCTATGCCGGCCCCTCTCAGACGATCACGATCGACGGGGCCGACTACGTTCTGACCTTCGGCGACGAATTCAACGGCTCGACGGTCTCTTTCTGGAACGGCTACGGCAACGGCGGCCTCTGGGCCACGTCCTTTTCGCCGCATCTCGACGATACCCGGTCGATCACCTCGAACAACGAGCTTCAGTACTACATCGACCCGGACATGAGCGGTCTGCCGAACCCGTTCACCGTCGATCAGGGCGTGCTCACGATCAACGCGTCCGAACTCGATGCCACGCAGCGCCAGCTTGCCGACGGCTACGACTACGGCTCGGGGATGCTGTCGACCGAGATGACCTTCGACGTGAGCTCGGGCTACATCGAGATCAGCGCCGACGTGCCCGACGAACAGGGCTTCTGGAGCGCGTTCTGGATGCTGCCCGCCGACGGCGACTGGTCCTCGGAGATCGACATCTTCGAGATCCTCGGTGGCACCGCCGACACGATCCATACCAATGTCTGGACCGATGGCACGCCCGATGCCGCCTATCTCACCGGGACCGATGCCGCCGATGGCTTCCACACCTACGGGCTGTTCTGGGACGCAGATTCGATCCAGTGGTTCTATGACGGCGAGCTGATCCGCGAGACCGCGAACACCATCACGGAAGAGATGTTCCTCATCATCAACCTCGCCGTCGGCGGCTGGGCCGGCGACCCCGACGGCACCACCGATTTCGGCGACGGGCTGAGCATCGACTACGTGCATGTCTACGAGCTTGAGACGGACCCGAACCGGAACCCCGCAATGCAGGGCGACACCTTCGTGCCTGCCGATCCCGACGTCGGCACGACGCAGACGGAGGTCATCAACGGCTCGCGCTGGGGCGACGTTATCGACGCGCAGGCCGGGGACGATACCGTCTACGGCGACGGCGGCGACGACATCCTGTCCGGCGGCACCGGCGCCGACCGGCTCTTCGGGCAGGCCGGCGACGACAGCCTGTCCGGCGGCGCGGGCAACGACCATCTCATCGGCGGTGCCGGCGAGGACCGGCTCGACGGCGGCGCGGGCACCGACCACATGTGGGGCGGCTCCTACGGCGCGGACGGCAGCCGGGACACCTTTGTCTTCTCGGCCGGCAGCGGCGCCGATTACGTGCACGATTTCGAGGTGGCCTTCGATCTCATCGACCTCACCTTCTACGGTGTCGACTGGAGCACGGTGCAATCCGCGCTCTCCGATCAGAGCTGGGCGACGCGGCTCGACCTCGCCGCGCTCGGCGGCTCGGCCGGCGACGCGGTCTACCTCGCCAACGTGGCGCTGGCGGACCTGACCAGCGACAACTTCCTGACGTCCGACCTCATCGCCTGACGACATGAATCCGCCGGGCCCCCTGAGAGGGCCCGGCACAGGCCGGCTGCCGGTCCGGGGGCCGGCACTGCCAGCCCGCTCGCCCCTTTCCCGGCCGCTATCGGCCGTGCCCTCCTGCCGCATCGGACACGCGAGCGCATGAGGTCCTTGCTGACTGTCGTCTCCGCATCTGGCGGAGCTTTATCTTCCTCGCCAGAAACACGGCACAGATCCGCGAAATCGCAGGGGTTGCCATCGGGTGACCGGCAGGCTGGAGGCGGCGGCCTCCTTTTTGCTCTGCACGAGTGCGACCGGCAGGCCGATCCGAACCAATGCCCCTTCCTGGCGGAACGGTGCGGATCGGGTCACGAGCGCCTCGCAGGATTTCTTGTCCGCGCCCGTGCCAGCGGCGGAATTTTCGCGTTACATCTGCCCCTCTTCACACGGCTGTTACCTGAAGGGTGTTTCAGGCGCTTGTCCGCGCAAGCGACCGACCCCCGATTTCCGTGCTCAGAGGATTCCCATGAAGACGACCGTTTCCGTTTCGGCCCTGGCGCTCTTCGCTGCCACCGGCGCCATCGCGCAAGATCTTCCGCAGGCCGAAAGCCAGTGGTTCACCGATGGCCAGAGCGCCGTTCAGGCCATGATCGACCGTCAGCCCAACACCAACACCGCCAAGAACATCATCGTTCTCGTGGCGGACGGCAACGGCGTCGGCACCAACTACATCACGCGCCTGTTCGATGGTCAGCAGAAAGGCATGCTGGGCGAAGAGAACGTGCTGCCCTACGAGACCCCCGACTGGTCGTCGGCGCTCATCAAGACCTACAACATCAACGCCCAGACCCCGGACTCGGCCCCGACGGCGGGCGCGATGAACACCGGCGTGAAGCAGCGTTTCAACCTCATCAACCTCGGCGGCGACGCGATCCACGACGACTGCTCGACCGTTGATGGCAACGAGCTGACCACCTTTGGCGAGATCGTCACCGGCATGGACAAGTCGGTCGGCTTCGTCTCGACCGCGCGCGTCACCCACGCAACGCCGGCCGCGGTCTACTCCAAGACCGCCAACCGCAACTGGGAAGACAGCGTCCCGGAAGAGTGCGACGGCATCCAGACCGACATCGCGACGCAGCTCATCGACCAGATGGAAGCGGGCATGATCGACTTCGCCATGGGCGGCGGTCGTCGTCACTTCGTGCCCGAAGGCGTCGAGACCGACGAGGGCGGCTCGGGCCGTCGCGCCGACGGCGTGAACCTGATCGACCGCGCCACCGGCCTTGGCGCCCAGTACGCCTGGAACACCGAGACCTTCAACGCGCTCACCAACGACTCCCCGGTGCTGGCGCTGTTCAACGACAGCCACATGGAATACGAGGCCGACCGCGCCGATGACGACGAGCCCTCGCTCGCCGACATGACGAAGAAGGCCATCGAGTTCCTGTCGCAGAACGAGAACGGCTACTACCTCGAGATCGAGGCCGGCCGCGTCGACCACGCCAACCACGCCGGCAACGCCGCCCGCGTCGTGCGCGACGGCGTCGCCTACGCCGAGGCCGTGGCCATGGCCGACGAGCTGACCGATGACGAGGACACGCTGATCATCGTCACCGCCGACCACGAGCACGCGCTGGCGCTCAACGGCTACTGCGGCCGCGGCTCGGACATCATGGGCCTGTGCTACGACGTCGCCCAGCGCGGCGACAAGCACTCGGACGATCTGGTGCTCGGCTCGGACGGCAAGCCCTTCACCATCGTCGGCTACCTGAACGGCGCGGGCTCGGTGCTCGTCGAGCAGGAAGACGGCACCTATGCCGCCCCGGAGGGCCGCCCCGAGATCACCCAGGATGACGCGACCGACCTCGACTACGTGCAGCAGGCACTGGTCCCCAAGTCGTCGGAAAGCCACTCGGGCGAGGACGTCGCAGTCTACGCCAAGGGGCCCTGGGCGCACCTCTTCGACAGCACGCTCGAGCAGAACGTGATCTTCCACGTGATGCATCACGCCGTCACCGCCAAGTGATCTCGCATGAATGATCAACGCAGGGGGCCCCGTTGGTGCGGGCCCCCTGCCCCGTTCGGGGCGGCGGCCCCGGACTGCTCCAGAAGACCCGGGAGACCGACATGCAGACCAGACGAACCTTCCTGATCGCAGGACTTGCCGCGCCGATGCTGGCGCGCCGCGGACGTGCGGCGGACGACACGCTTCGCCTGCGCGAGCTCTACGAGCGTCGCGGCACCGGACTGTCCGAGCTTGCCGCCAAGCTCGTCGGTCAGCGCATCTCCGTCGACGGCTTCATGGCGCCGCCGCTCAAGGCCGAAAGCCGCTTCTTCGTGCTGACCAAGATGCCGATGGCGGTCTGCCCCTTCTGCGAGTCCGAGGCCGAGTGGCCCAACGACATCCTCGCCGTCTACACCAAGCGGATCGTCGACGTCTCGCCGTTCAACGTGAAGATCACCACCACCGGCGTGCTCGAGACCGGCGCCTACCGCGACCCCGACACCGGGTTCGTCAGCATGGTCCGGCTGACCGACGCAAGCTACGGCTGACCGCAACCATGGGACTCTCGCTTTCCGTCCGTGCGCTGGAGGTGACCAGCGACCGCAACCGTCGCCTCCTCTCGGTTCCCGCACTGGAGGCGCCCGCCGGCGCGCTCATAGGCGTGCGCGGCGCATCCGGGGCCGGGAAATCCACGCTGCTCTACGCGCTGGCCGGGCTGCTCGAACGCGCCAGCGGCAGCGTGCGCTGGGGCGACACGGACCTCCTGTCGCTCGCTCCCGAGCGCCGGGCCGGCTTTCGCGCCGGGCAGATCGGCATGATCTTCCAGGATTTCCTGCTGTTCGAGGAACTCGACGCGCTCGCCAACGCCTCGGTCACGGCGCTCTTTCGCAAGCGCCCCGAGCGCGCGGCGTTGCGCACCCGCTCGGCCGAGCGGCTGTCCCGGCTGGGGCTGGACGCCGGGGCGCGCAGCGTCGCGAGCTTTTCCGGCGGCGAGCGCCAGCGGGTCGCCATAGCCCGTGCCATGGCCGCCGAGGCCCCGATCCTGCTGGCGGACGAACCCACCGCCAGCCTTGACCGCGCTGCCGCCGACCGGCTGATCGAGGACCTCGTCGCCATGACCCGCGAGACCGGCACGACGCTGGTGGCGGTCAGCCACGACATGCATCTGATCGCGCGCATGGACCGGGTCCTGACGGTGACCGACGGCGCGCTTTCCGCGGACGAGGTGCCGGCATGAGCGCGCTCTGGGCCGAGCTTCCCGTGCTGGCGCAGGACATCCTCCGGACCCTGCTTCTGCTCCTGCCCGCGCTGGTCGTGGGCCTCCTGACCCTGCGCGGCTATGCGCCCTGGCCGCTGGTGCGCGCGATCCTCTGGCGGTTCCGCTGGCCGGCGGCAATGTTCGTGCTGCTGATCGCCATTTCGGTCGGCATGGGCATCGGCCTGCTGGCACAGGAACGCGGGCTGCGGCGCGGCACCGCGCAGGCGGCCGACAAGTTCGATCTCGTGGTCGCCGCCCCTGGAAGCGAGCTGACCGCGATGTTCGCCGCCGTCTACCTGCAACCCTCGGACATGCCCCTGCTCTCGGGCGAGGTGTATGACGAGATCGCGGACCACGAGGATGTCTCGATCGCCGCCCCGCTTGCCTTCGGCGACAGCTACGGCACCGCTCCGTTGGTGGGCACAACCGCCGCGTTCCTGCGCTACCTCTCCGATGACCGCATCACGGGCCGGATGTGGCAGACCAGCGCGGAGGCGGTTATCGGCGCGCTCGTCCCGCTCGAAACCGGAGACCATTTCACCCCCGCCCATGGGGAAGGTGACGCCGCCGAGCACGACGCCCACGGCGATGCGGAACTCACCGTGGTCGGCCGGATGGCTCCAACCGGCACACCCTGGGACCGCGCCATTCTCGTGCCGGTCGAGACGGTCTGGGAGGTGCATGGGCTGGCCAATGGCCACGCACCGGAGCGCGCCGGGCAGATCGGTCCGCCGTTCGATCCGGCCTATTTCCCCGGCACGCCGGTGATCGTGACCCATTCCGAGGAGCTCTGGGCCAACTACGCCCTGCGGTCCGAGTTCACCCGCGATGCCGAGACGATGGCCTTCTTCCCCGGCACGGTGCTGTCGACCCTTTTCCGCGTGATGGGCGACGTCCGGCAGGCCATGTCGCTGATGGCCCTGGTGACGCAGGTCCTTGTCGCCGCGAGCGTGCTGCTCGGGCTGTTCATCCTGTCTCGCCTGTTCCGCCGGCAGATCGCGCTGCTGCGCGCGCTCGGGGCGCCGGCACGTTTCATCTTCGCCGTGGTCTGGTCCTTCGGCGCCACGCTGCTGCTGGCGGGCGCCGTGCTCGGGCTCGGCACCGGGCTCGGCGCCGCGGCGCTGCTTTCGCGCGTGGTCACCTCACGAACCGACATTCTCGTGAACGCCACGCTTGGCTGGACCGAAATCCACTTCCTCGCCGGTTTCGTCAGCACGACCCTGCTGCTATCGCTCATCCCAGCGGCGGTGGTCCTGCGGCAGCCCGTGGTGGCCGGGCTCCGAGCCTGAGAGGGGCTTCTGCCTGAGCGCTTCGCCACCACGGTTCCCTTTCCATGAAACCACGCCGCGATACCTTCGTTGGGACTGTGAACAGTTTGCGTCCCGTGGCTGATGCCTGCTCGATAGATGCGCTGACCTGAAGAACGGGCCGGAAGCAGGCTTGGGACCGCGAGCTTCGAAGGCCGGACGGGTCAGCCACCTCGGTAGCGGCTCGTTGTTCAGGCCAGGCGGGCTGCCGCCCGCGCAACCAGGAAGACGGAAGGACACGTCATGCCCGACATGGAACCCGCTTCACCTCCGATGATCGAGACCGGAGCCGAGGCCGCCAAGCCCTGGTGGCATCGCGCTACGGGCTACCAGATCTACCCGCGCAGCTTTGCCGACAGCAACGGCGACGGCATGGGCGATATCCCCGGCATCATCTCGAAGCTGGATCACCTCGCCGATCTCGGGATCGGCTTCATCTGGCTGTCGCCCGTCTACGCCTCTCCCATGGTCGACAACGGCTACGACATCTCGGACTACCGGGACATCGCCGACGAGTTCGGAACGCTTGAGGATATGGACCGGCTGATCGCCGAGGCGAAGGCGCGCGGCATCCGGATCGTCATGGATCTCGTGGTCAATCACTCCTCTGCGTTGCACGGATGGTTCCAGGCGGCACGTGCGTCGAGGGAAGTGCCGGAACACGCCTACTATATCTGGCGAGATCCGGCTGCGGACGGTGGCCCTCCCGATTCCACCGCCGCGGCCTTCGGCGGCTCCGCCTGGACCTACGTGCCGGAGGTGGGACAGTATTACTTCCACTATTTCAGCCCCGCGCAGCCTGACCTGAACTGGCAAAATCCGGCGCTTCGCGAAGAAGTATATGACATGATGCGCTGGTGGCTCGACCGGGGCATCGCCGGCTTTCGCATGGATGTCATCAGCCTGATCGGCAAGGATGTGGACGAACGTCTTTACGAAGAAGGCCCCTATCTCCACACGTTCCTGCAGGAGATGCACCGCGAGGTCCTTGCCGGACGCGACGTCCTGACCATCGGTGAAAGCTGGTCGGTGTCGATCGAGACCGGCCTGCTCTATTGCGGGCGCGACCGGCAGGAACTCGACATGGTGTTCGAGTTCAGCCACATCCGCGAAGGCTGGCACCCCGAGCTCGGCAAGTTCGCGCCCAAGCCCTTCGACCTTGTGGCGTTCAAGCACGCGCTCTTTTCATGGCAGGAGCTGACGCGGGAAGACGGATGGAACGCGCTGTTCCTGTCGAACCACGACCTGCCGCGACAGGTCTCGTTTTACGCCGATGACACCACTCACCGCCGTGCCGCCGCACGGACCTTGGCAACCGTTCTGCATCTGCTCAAGGGAACGCCGTTTGTCTACCAAGGCGAGGAAATCGGCATGACCAACGCTCAGTTCGAGCGTATCGACCAGTATCGGGACCTCGAGACCCTGAACCATTTCCAGGAGCAGATCGTTCAGGGCGTCCCGCCCGAGGTTTTCCTCGAAGGCGCAAACCGCAACAGCCGAGACCATTCCAGAACCCCGATGCAGTGGTCTTCCGCGCCCCATGGCGGCTTCACCTCGGGAACGCCCTGGATCGAGGTGAACCCGAACCACACGACCGTGAATGTGGAGAGCGACAAGGGCCACCCGCAGAGCGTGTTCTCACATTACCGGCGGCTGATCGCTCTGCGACGGGAAAGCGAACTTGTGGCATTCGGACGCACCGAGCAGGTGTTTCCCGAGGACCCGGATGTGCTTGCCTACGAGCGGCGGCTCGGAGACGAACGGCTTTTCGTGATCGCGAACTTCTCGGGATGCGAACAACTTCGCGATCTGCCTGCGGAGTTCACGGGTGCCGGCCACTGCATCGCGTGGTCGCACGAGCCGCGCGAAGACGTTCCGGCGGCGCTGACGCTGGCGCCATACGAAAGCTTTGCCTGGATCCTCAAGTGATCCCGTCACCGGCGCCTTTCTGCCGGTATCGACCCTCATCCTCGCGGGTTCCGGGGCACTTACCGCCCCTGCCGTTTCCGCGAGGAACAGGGCGGCTGCAAGGGCTCCGCGGAGCGCAATGAAACTCCTATAGGTTGTGCGCGTTGAGCCACCACAAATCCAAGGCGTCGCGCTGATCCGAAATGGACGATGAGCAACGTCCTGTGCCGTTGGGGGAATTCGCACGGACCACCCCATTCGCAGAGGCGTTCGGCCACCGTTGACAAGGCCGCCTTCAGACGCTGCGCCCCCGAAGGAGTGGTAACATCATGCAAGCGTGCCTGTGCCTCAATGTCGGCTCATCAAGCCTCAAGGCTGCGGCCTACCCTCCGGGCCGACAGAGCAGAACCCCTGCCTTCAGAGCGTCGCATGATGCGTCGGTCGAGGACTGTCTGAACGTCGATGGCATCGACGAAGCGATGCCGGTCGAAGGGGACGACTACGGACGAACGGCCCTGAGATTGCTGGAGATCGCCAAGACCCGGCTGAATGCCCCGGTGGCAGTGGTCCACCGAGTGGTGCATGGCGGCAATATCTCCGGCGCCCCCGTGGAGATCACGCCCGAGATCGTCGCGCGGCTGGAGGAGGTCACGCCCCTGGCACCCCTGCACCAGCCTGCGAACCTGGCACCGGTGACCGCGATCTCGGCCGAGCGCCCCGACGTCCGCCAGCTTGCGTGTTTCGACACCTCATTTCACGAAACCATCCCCGAGGTGGCCCGCAGGCTGCCGCTCCCCGAAAGCGCCGGAGGCGGACGGTTGCGGCGTTACGGGTTTCACGGGCTCTCGCATGCCTCGGCGGCGCGCCGCCTCGCTGCAGAAGGACTGCGCCGGATGGTCGTGCTGCACCTTGGAGGTGGATCATCGGTCACTGCCATAGACGAGGGCGAAAGCATCGATACGACAATGAGCGCGACGCCCCTTGCCGGCCCGATGATGACCACACGGTCCGGCTCGATCGACCCCGGGGCACTGATCTGGCTGCTGCGCGACGGTCACGATCTCGATCAGCTTGAACGCATGCTCTGGTCGGACTCCGGGCTCAAGGGAGTGTCGGGAATAAGCAATGACCTGCGCGACCTGATCGGCCACGGATCGCCCGACGCTGCCTTGGCAGTTGACATGTACTGTGCCGACCTGGTGCGCCACGTGGGTGCCATGGCAGCGCGGCTTGGCGGCATGGACGGTCTTGTCTTCACCGGAGGTGCGGGCGCCGGCCAGCCTCTGATCAGGGAACGGGTTGCCGAGGCTTTCCGTTGGTCAGGTGTCGTGGTGGACCCGCAAGCCAACCGGATCATCGACGAACAAAGCGTCAGCGACACGGGCAGCCGCATCTCCGCCTCGGAGAGCGCCGTGCCCATCTGGGTTCTGCCGGTAGACGAGGAAACCCAGATGGCAATCGAAACCGAGCATGCCAGAGAGGAAAGCCCATGACCGGACTTGAAACCACGGATGCATGGTGGCGCGCCGCCAACTATCTTTCCGCCGGACAGATCTACCTTATGGATAACCCCCTGCTGCGGCAGCCGCTTGCCCCCGAGCATGTCAAGCCGCGCCTGCTGGGGCACTGGGGGACCACGCCCGGTCTGAACTTCATTCACGCCCACCTGAACCGGCTCATCCGCGAGCGGGATCTGGAGATGCTGACGATCACCGGACCCGGTCACGGCGGCCCTGCTCCGGTTGCGAATGCCTGGCTCGAGGGCAGCTATACCGAGCGCTATCCGGATGTCGACTGGTCTGAGCGCGGTATGCAACGGCTCTTCCGGCAGTTCTCTTTTCCCGGGGGCATCCCAAGCCACGCGGCCCCCGAGACCCCCGGCTCGATGCACGAAGGGGGCGAGCTGGGCTATTCCCTCTCCCACGCCCACGGGGCCGCATTCGACAACCCGGAACTCACGGTGGCCTGCGTGATCGGTGACGGTGAGGCCGAGACCGGCGCGCTGGCGGCATCCTGGCAGTCGGTAAAGTTCGTAAATCCAGATCGTGACGGGGCCGTGCTGCCGATCCTTCATCTGAATGGATGGAAGATCGCGGGGCCGACCGTGTTGGGGCGGATGCACGATCAGGATCTGCAATCGTGGTTCGGCGCAATGGGCTATGCACCGCTCTTCGTCAGCGGTGACGATCCTGCCCGCATGCATGAAGCGATGGCTGCGGCGCTTGACGAGGCCGCCGACCGACTGGCCGAGATCAGGAAGAATGTTCCGCTCGAACCGCAATGGCCGCTCATCATCCTGCGCAGCCCCAAAGGCTGGACCGGGCCGCAAAGCGTGGGCGGCGAGCCTGTCGAGGGCACCTTCAGATCGCACCAGGTGCCGCTGAAGGGTGTGCGCGAAGATCCGGACCGGCTTCGCCAGCTCGAAGCATGGATGAAGAGCTACCGCCCCGACGAACTCTTCGACGAGGGGGCGCCGAATACGATGCTTCGGGCCGGCATCCCCGCAACGGACCGTCGCATGACGGCAAGCGCTGTCGCCGAAGGGCGCCGGACCCGTCCGCTCGACCTCCCGGAAACCGGCGCGCACGAGGTCGACGTGTCCTCGCCCGGCTCGAGCGTGGCCAGCGCCACGGGTCAGCTGGGTGGCTGGCTGCGCGAGGTTTTCCGCGACAATCCCGGTCGCTTCCGGCTCTTCGGGCCGGACGAGACGGAATCCAACAAGCTCGACGCTGTCTTCGACGAAACGGATCGACGGGCGACCGGAGAGGTGCACGAGGCCGACGAGAATGTCTCCGCCGACGGTCGTGTCCTCGAGGTGCTGAGTGAACACCTGTGCCAGGGCTGGATGGAGGGATACACCCTCAGCGGGCGCCACGGGCTGTTCACGAGCTACGAGGCGTTCATCCATATCGTGGACTCGATGTTCAACCAGCACGCAAAGTGGTTGCGCACGACCCGCCGCATCGACTGGCGGCCGGAAGTGCCGTCTTTCACCTATCTCCTGACCAGCCATGTATGGCGACAGGATCACAACGGCTTCTCGCATCAGGATCCCGGTTTCCTCGACGTCGTGTCGCAGAAGCCCGGTGACATGATCGGTATCTACCTGCCGCCCGATGCAAACACCCTGCTGGCCGTTGCGGCGCAGTCTCTTGGCAGTACCGATCGGATCAACGTGATCGTCGCCGGAAAGCAGCCGGAGCCGCAGTGGTTCGACGCTGAAGCCGCCAGCGCGCATCTCGCGCGTGGCGCAGGGCCGCTGCCCGGGCACGACGATGCCGATCCGGACGTGGTGCTGGCCTGTGCGGGCGACGTTCCGACGATGGAAGCGGCGGCCGCAGCGCAACTGATCCGCGCCCATTCCGATCTTCGTGTCAGGGTCGTCAACGTTCTCGACCTGATGGCACTGCAATCCCCCGATCGGCATGGCCATGGCCTGTCGGACGCGGACTTCACGGCGACCTTCGGCGTGGACTGCCCCGTGGTCTTCGCGTTCCACGGCTATCCTGGCCTGATCCACCGCCTGACCTACCGCCGGCCCAACCACGACAACTTCCATGTCCACGGCTTCCAGGAAGAGGGAACGACCACCACGCCTTTCGACATGACGGTAATGAACGGGCTGGACCGCTATCACCTTGCGCTCGCCGCAGACCGCTGGACCGGCGGTCATGCACGGTCTCTCGGGAAACTCTGCGAAGACGCCCTGCAAAGGCATGAGACCCACGTGCAGGAGACCGGCGAGGACCTGCCGGAGATACGGGACTGGAGATGGGCTGCCTGACCCGCCTGTCTGGTCAGCAACGACGCGGTGCGCCGCCGGCGGAAAACCGGTGCGGCACATCGCTCGCCGCGATGCCCCGGCACCATCGACGAAGGAGGAAGCACGATGTCCAGCGCAGCGACCATTCCGCAGGCCAGAGGTCCGGACCACACGGCCGCGTTTCTTTGCGAGGGCTATCACTACGCCCCTCGCCGCTTCGAACAAATGAACACGGATGCCTTCACGACCCGGATCATGCTGCGCCCGGTCACCTGCGTTCGAGGGCCCGAAGCCGTGGAGATGTTCTATGAAGCGGGCCGCATGACGCGCCGTGGGGCCATGCCCTCCACCGTTGTCGCGCTGCTTCAGGACAAGGGCAGCGTTCAGACGCTCGACGGGCATGCTCATCGCGTGCGCAAGGAAATGTTCCTCGACATGATGGATGCCATGAGGCTGGACGAAGCAAGGCGATTGTTCCGGGAGGAATGGCGTGCCGCGGTCAGCGGCTGGCAAGGACGCGAGATCGTTCTCGATGAAGAGCTCGACGTCATGATGACACGCCTGGCCATGCGCTGGTGCGGCATCGATCCTGCCACGCAGGATGTCGAGCGGCGCGCGACCGAACTCGCCACGATGTATCGGGCGGCCGGCAAGCTCGGGCCCGCATACCTGCGAGCCCGAGCGCTTCGCCGCCGTTCCGAGCGCTGGGCAAGGCATCTCGTTCGTGATGCTCGTGCCCAAGCCAAAGCATCGGGCGTGCTCGGCACGCTGGCCGGGCATCGCGACGCCGACGGTGCCCTCATGAGCGAAGAGGTTGCGGCGGTCGAGCTTCTGAACGTGTTGCGGCCCATCGTGGCAGTCGGGCGCTACGTCCTCTTCGCCGCGCACGCAATGCATCTTCACGGCGCCGGCGACGCAGGCGAAGAGGCCGACAGAGCGTTCGCCGAGGAAGTCCGGCGCCTCTACCCGTTCTTTCCGATGATCGGCGGTCGCGTCCTTGAGCCCTTCGACTGGCACGGCGCCCGGTTCGATCGCGGTGACTGGCTCCTGCTTGACCTGCACGGCACCAACCACGATCCATCTGCATGGAGCAAGCCGGAGGCCTTCCGCCCCGAGCGTCATCTGGGTTTCGTCTCTCAACCCGAGGCCATGGTGCCACAAGGGGGCGGAAGCTACCTTCAAAACCACCGGTGCCCGGGAGAATGGCTTTCGGTGGCAATACTCACCGAGGCCGTTTCCCAGCTAAGGCTTTCGGACCGAAGCGTTCCCGAGCAGGATCTGTCGCTTCCCGCGAGTGAGTTCCCCCCCGTGCCCCGCGAAGGGCTGAGGATGTCGGTAGCCCCACCCGCTCCGTCGGGGCCCGCTTGAGCGCGCCAGCCTCTTCGCGGGGACCCGGCATTCTTCTGCGGTGACGGGAACCTTCCTGCGAAAGCGGAAGTTGCGCAAACAAGCAGACTGCAACGGGAGAGTGTCCCATGAACCGTTTCGAAGACTGCAAGGCAATCGTGACCGGGGCCGGCTCGGGTATCGGGCTGGCAACCGCCAAGCGCTTCGCCGAGGAAGGGGCCGACGTCTGCCTCATCGACAGGGTCTGGTCGGAAGAGGCAGCGGAAGCGATGGACCCCGGGAAATGCCATCGGATCACCTGCGATGTCTCCGATCGCCACGCGGTGACGGAAGCTGTAGACGACGCAATCGGGCGGATGGGCGGACTCGATATCGTCGTCAACAGCGCGGGCTACCCCGTCACCGATCTCGACAACGAGATGTCCGACGCGACGTGGCGTGCACATTTCGAAGCCGATGTTCACGGCACGCACTACGTGTGCGAAGCGGCACGGCCCGCTCTTGAAAGCCAGGGCGGCGCCATCGTGAACGTGGCATCCGTGGCCGGGCTCGGCGGTGACAGCGCGATGGAAGCCTACGACGCGGCCAAGGGCGCGGCCGTGCGCCTGACCAACGCGCTGGCAATCGATCTCGCGCCGCTCGATGTGCGCGTCAACGCCGTCTGCCCGACCCTGACACGAACGGCGATGAGCAGATCGGTCGAGGAGCAGCCCGAGAAGCTCGAGGCGTTCCGTGCGGCAATTCCAATGGGCCGCATCGGCGAAGCGGAAGAGGTCGCCGCAGCAATCCTGTTCCTCGCTTCGCGGGAAGCGAGCTTCATCACCGGCGTGGCCCTCGCGGTCGACGGTGGCGTGACCGCTGGCAACGGGCAACCGCATCTGGCCTGAGCGGGGCTGCGCCCGGTTCACGTCTTCGGAACGCCTCGGAACAAGGTTCCTCCCCTCTGGTTGAGGAAACAGACAACCATCCATTGCCGTCTCCGCCATGACGGATGGCGACATCTGCAAAGGAGGATCCATGTCACAGGAAACGAAGCAGGCCGAGAAGACCGAAAAGACCGTCTTTTCCGAATTCGCCGAGCCAAGCCGCCCGGGCGGCTACGAAGGGGTTCGCCAACCCATCGAAGTCGGTGACCCGGCGTCTGTCCCGGCTGACGGCGCTCGACCAGCCGACGATGAACTGAAGCAAGCCGTCTCGAGGGCGCTGCAATCCGACGGGCGCCTCGAAGGCCAGAACATCGAAACACGGTCTTCCGCTGGCAACGTCGAACTCACCGGTCGGGTGGAACTGGAATTCCAGAGAACGCTCGCCGCTGCCATCGCAGCTGCGGTGCCCGGCACTCTGAGCGTCAAGAACCAGCTCAAGGTCGCGGAAATCTGACAGTCCAGGCGGAGGGCGTGGTCAAGCTGCCATGCCCTCCGCCCTCCGCCGTCTGCGGCTGGAAGGGATCTGCTATCCCTGCGCCACTTTTCGCAAGACGACACCCGACAGCGAGCCGAGCGTCAGGCTATCCCCTTCAACCTCGGAGTGGCCGCAGCTGAACGCTGCCTGCAGGTTCGGCTCCGAAAGCGGAAGAGATACCTGCTTCAGGCCGAAATTCAGGTAGACGAAAAGCGCCTCTCCGGCGTGTTCACGACATACGCCGATGACCCCATCAGGCATATCCGGAAGCACGCGTTCAGCTGCGATACGCAGCATCGGGACGCTGCGACGCCAGGCGAGTAGCTCGCGCGTGAAGTGCAGGACCGAGTCCGGATCATCTTCCTGCACGTCGACCGCGCTTTCCCGCTGGCTGTCCCGCGCCCGCTTCCAGGGCGTGTCTGCATCCGAGAAGCCGGCATTGAGCGTCTCCGACTTCCAAGGCAGCGGGCAACGCACACCGTCCCGGCCCTCGAAGTCGGGCCACAGCGCCCTCGCCCACGGGTCGGTGATTTCGCCCGCGCTCAGGTCCGGCTGCTCGAGCCCAAGTTCATCCCCCTGAAAAAGGATCATGCCTCCGGCCAGCGTCGCCTGAAGGAAGAGCAGCAGCTTCGCAGCCTCCTGCGAGCGCCCCTCGGCGCACGCGCTTGGCATCAGGTTGCTTACTGCACGCGGAGAGTCGTGATTGGTGAAGACGTTCAGGCTTGTCCCGGGAACGAGGTAACGCGACCGGATATCGATCAACTTGCGCCATTCGCGGACGGTGTCGGCCCGGTTGATCAGGTCGAAGTCGTAGACCGCGTGCAACCTGTCGTCGCCCACCGTGTATTTCGGTGCCAGCCGAGAACTGTCGACATCCGCAAGCTCCCCGATCAGGACCCTCTCGGGCTCGTATTCGTCCGCCACCCTCCGGAAATGGTGCAGCAACGGGAGCGCTCGCGGAACATCGCGGTCAAAGAGGTGCATCTGGCCGCCGAAGGGATTGTTCGGACCGCCTCCCAAGGAAGGGTTCTCACCCGCTATGGCAGCCGGGTTCGAGCGCAGGGCCGCGTCGAAGGAGAGGCACTGCACCGCGTCCACACGGAATCCGTCGACGCCGAGGTCGAGCCAGAAACGCATGACGTCGAGCATCGCCGCCAGCACTTCCTGATTGGCGAGGTTGAGCGCAGGCTGGCTGCGCAGGAACGGGCGATAGCAATATTGCGCACGTCTCGGTTCCCACCTCCAGGCCCGGCCGCCGAACGAACTGAGCCAATTGTTCGGAGGGCCACCGTCGGGTGCAGGATCCGCCCAGACATACCAGTCCGCCTTGTCGTTATCGCGCGAGCTGGCGCTCTCGATGAACCAGGGATGCTGATCCGAACTGTGCCCCATGACAAGATCAAGCAGGATTTTCAATCCGGCATCATGACACTTATCGATAAGGATCTTGAGATCATCAACGGTTCCGAAGATCGGATCTATATCCTTGAAATCGCTTATGTCGTAGCCGTTGTCATCCTGTGGCGAGGCATAGGGCGGCGCCAGCCAGATCCCGTCGACACCAAGCCCGGCGAGGTAGTCCAGCTTCTCGGTGATACCGTTGATGTCTCCGAGCCCATCCCCTGAAGCGTCATTGAACGAGCGGATATAGATTTCGTAGAAAACGGCACCGCGCCACCACTCCGGTGGATCCGGCGGCGCTTCGAGATGAGCAATCGCGTAGGCGAGTTGGGCGTCTCCCTCCTGTCCGGACATGCGAAGTCTCCAACTGAGAAGTGATTGTATATGCTGACCAAACAACCCTGAACTGCGCAGGGTTCCCCCTCGACACGCAGTCATCCGTTCATGGCCCCGGGAAAAGACCGGTCTCACGGTGGGTGGCCTTTCCAGCCCGCCGGGATCTTCGGGCAGCTCAGCGATGATGCCCCGCGTCTACACGAACAAAGCAGGTGGCCTTGTGGCCACCTGCTCGCCGTCTTGGTTTCAGGCCCGGTCAGCCCGGGCGCTGTTGGGGAAGGCCCCTCAGGCGGCGATGGCGATCGCCTTGGCATTGACGAACTCGCGCATCCCGAAACCACCGTGTTCGCGACCATAGCCGGAGTCCTTCACGCCACCGAAAGGCATCTCCGGCGTGGCAAGGTTGAAGTGGTTGATGAACACCATGCCGGTGTCGAAATGTGTCCGGGCCAGTTCGGTGGCACGGGCTTCGTCCTTCGAGAAGATGCCACCGCCCAGGCCGAAGCGGCTGTCGTTGGCGATACGCATTGCGTCCTCGTCGTCCTCCGCCCGGATCACCGAGGCCACCGGACCGAAGAGTTCCTCGTCATAGGCCGGCTGGCCCGGCTTCACGTCGGTCAGCACGGTCGCGGGATAGTAGTAACCCTGGCCGCCCGGCAGGCTGCCACCGCAGGCGATGCGAGCCCCCTTGTCGACGCTGTCGCGCACCTGCTGATGAAGGGTGTCCCGCAGATCTCCGCGCGCCATGGGACCAAGCCCGGTCTCCTCGTCGTTCGGATTGCCCGCAACGACCTTGGACATCGCATCGACGTAGCGCTCCACGAAGGCGTCGTAGACGGCATCGGTCACGATGAACCGCTTGGCGTTCACGCAGGTCTCGCCGTTGTTGTAGATGCGGCCTGCCACGCAGGTCTTCACCGCGAGGTCGAGGTCCGCGTCCTCGAGCACGAGGTAGGCATCGTTCGAACCGAGCTCGAGCACCGTCTTCTTGAGATGCTCGCCCGCGGTCTTCGCGATGATGCTGCCGCCCGAGGCGCTGCCGGTCATCGTGACGCCACGCACCAGCTCGTGCGCGATCAGCTTGTCCGACTGGTCGTGGTCGATGGTCATGACGGTGAAGAGATTTTTCGGAAGGCCGGCGGATTCGTAGATCTCGCGCAGCAGCAGCCCGCTACCGGTGCAGTTTGCCGCGTGCTTCAGCAGCACACCGTTGCCGGCCATCAGATTGGCGATCGAATAGCGGACGGCCTGATAGGCCGGGAAGTTCCACGGCTGGATCCCGTAGATGACGCCGACCGGCGAATAGGTGATGATGCCCTGGCGCCCGTCCTGAAGCGAGCGATGCTCGTCGGCAAGCACCTCCGGCCCCTGCTTCGCAGTCCATTCACAGATCGCGGCGCAAAGATCGACCTCGTCGCGGCTGTCACCGATCAGCTTGCCGACCTCATCCGTCATGAGCTGTGCCAGCTCCTCCTTGCGCGAGGAAAGCTGCTGCCCGATCCGGGCGATGATCTCGGCACGGCGCGTCGCGGGCGTCAGGCGCCACTCGTCAAATGCGTCATGGCAGGCCTTCAGTGCCTCGAACATCTGGTCGTCGTTCATACGTTCGTATCGGGCAAGTTCGGTCTCGGTCGCGGGATTCACGGTGGTGATCGTGCGGTCGGTCATGAGACGTCCTTTCTCACTTCAAGATGTCTTTCTCACGGCGAACGTCATCCGCCCCCGTTGCAGTTCCTGAAGTGGCGACACCTTCCCGTGAGGCGCCGGGAGATCATCGGTCCCATTACCAATGGATTTCTTGCCGTCGCGCAGACGCACCCCTTGCGGGACCTTGCGTGCCAGAGCCTCGGCACCCGTGGTCTTCTGGCCCGATATCTTCAAACACGAAAACACGCACGACGGTGTTCAGGGCAGTGAAAAAAGGGGGATACGAGCCAATTCCGAAACCATGGGACATCGGTTTTCCGGATTTGGCGGAGGCTCAGGGATTCGAACCCTGGGGACGCTCTCACGCCCAACGGTTTTCAAGACCGCCGCATTCGACCACTCTGCCAAGCCTCCGTCACGTTCCTCTAGCCGTGCTCACGCGATTCTGAAAGATGGCGTCGCGAGGAAAGCTGCCGATCCGGCCGAAGCAGGCTTTTCTTGCCAGTGACGAACCGCTAAGCTTTCGGCCACATGTCGCCGACCGGGCGGCAGGAGGCAGAGACGGGCGCCGATCCGGGGCGGGAAGATCCCGGCAGGCGCACGGAACGTCCGGCACCAACGAACCGGACGACGACAGGGCAAGGTCATCTCGACCCTGAGGGACAGGTAAGGGGCACATCATGGGCAGCAAGATTTCTCTGCGGTGGGGCACGACTGCGCGCGGCGCGGTTCTGCTGACGAGCGCGCTGGCGCTCACCGCCTGCGACGGAGCGCAGATGCCGGGCTTCCTTCAATCAAAGGACAAGACGGTCGTCGCAGACGACGGCACCGTGTCGCGCAGCGGCGGCACCGTCGAGCGCGACATCGAGGCACCCGAGGTCTTCCATGCGACAGAGGCCGGCCTCTGGGACGGGCGGCCCTCGCTGGGCGGTGTCTGGGTCGCGCACCCGGACGTGAAAGAGCCCGAACGCGTCATCATCCGCAACCAGCAGAACGGCCAGTTCGTCATCGGCGCATTGTTCCGCCGCGAACGCGAAACGCCCGGGCCCCGGCTGCAGGTGTCTTCGGATGCCGCGGCCGCGCTGGAAATGCTCGCCGGCGCGCCGACCAACCTCGACGTGATCGCGCTGCGGCGCGAGGAGGTCGAGGCAGACCCGACGACCGCCGCGAGCGCAGCGCCCGCTACCGAGGCGACCGCCATACCACGGGCCGAAGAAATCAGCGAAGGCACGCTCGATCCGGTCGCAGGCGCCGCGGCGGCCGCCATCGATGCAGCCCCCGCCCCTTCCGCGCAGGCCCCCGCGGCCGCGACTGCGCCCCCGCCGGCCGAGACCCGCCCTGCCCCGGCTGCGGCCCCGAAACCGGCCTCCTCGCTCGACAAGCCCTATATCCAGATCGGCATCTTCAGCGTCGAACAGAACGCGAAGAACACCGCCACCTCGATGCGGCAGGCGGGCATGGTGCCGACGATCCGCAAGCAGACCAGCTCGGGCAAGACCTTCTGGCGCGTGATCGTGGGCCCCGCCCAGAACGCCTCGGAACGCGCGGCGCTGCTGGAGAAGATCAAGGCGACGGGCTTCACCGACGCCTACGCCGTGACCAACTGAGACCCCTGCCCCGCCGGCCCCGGGGCGCCATGGACCAAGGAGCCCTCCGATGATCCGCACCCGTTCCCTGCGCCACCTGCTCGCGGCGGCCTCCGCCGTGGCGGTCATGGCGAGCCAGGCTGCCGCTTTTGACACCAGCGCGCGTGCCGCCTTCGTGCTCGACTACACCACCGGCACCGTGCTCATGGCGAAGAACGCCGACGAGGCGCTGCCGCCCGCGTCGATGTCGAAGCTGATGACGCTCTACATGGCGTTCGAGGCGATCCACGACGGCCGCCTCACGCTCGACGAGCGGCTGCCGGTGAGCGAGCACGCGATGTCCTACGGCGGCTCGACGATGTTTCTCAACACCACCGACCGGGTGAAGGTCGAGGACCTGCTGCGCGGCATCATCGTGCTGTCGGGCAACGACGCCTGCGCGGTGATCGCCGAGGCGCTTTCGCCGGACGGCACCGAGAAGGGCTTCGCGGAGCTGATGACCCGTCGTGCGCAGCAGCTCGGCATGACCAACTCGACCTTTGCCAACGCCAGCGGCTGGCCCGCCCCGGGGCACCGCATGTCGATGCGCGATCTGACGCTGCTGGCCTCGCACATCATCTCCGACTTCCCCGAGTTCTACGAGATCTTCGGCGAGCGGACCTTTGCCTTCGACGGCCGCGCGCCGTCGAACGTGAACAACCGCAACCCGCTGCTGCGGCTCGACATCGGCGCCGACGGCCTGAAGACCGGCCACACCTCCGAGGCCGGCTACGGTCTTGTGGGCTCGGCCAAGCAGGATGACCGGCGGGTGATCTTCGCGATCACCGGGCTCGACAGCGAACGCGGCCGCGCCGAGGAAGCGGAATCGATCGTCAACTGGGCCTTCCGCCAGTTCGCCGAGCGCACGCTGGTCGAACAGGACCGCGAGGTGGCCCGGGCCGATGTCTGGCTCGGCGCTCAGGACAGCGTCGGGCTGGTCTCGAAGGAAGACATCCGCCTGCTGGTGCCGGTCACTCCCGGCACGCGGCTCGATGCCGAGGTCGTCTACACCGGTCCGCTCAAGGCACCGATCACCGAGGGCCAGCAGCTCGCCGAGCTGATCATCCGCCCCGAGGGCCTGCCCGAGCATCGCGTGCCGCTGTTCGCCGCCAACGCGGTGGCCGGTGGCGGCTTCACCAAGCGGATGATGACCGTAAGCAAGGTGCTCTTCGACCGCCTGCAGGAGCAGCCCGCCGGGGAGGCGATGTGACCGACAGCAAGGGGCTGTTCATCAGCTTCGAGGGCATCGACGGCTCCGGAAAATCGACACAGGCGCGGCTGCTCGCAGAGCGGCTGCGCGCGAAGGGGCGCGAGGTCGTCCTGACGCGCGAGCCCGGCGGCTCGCCCGGCGCGGAGGAGATCCGCGCGCTCGTCCTGCAGGGCGACCCGGACCGCTGGTCCGCCGAGACCGAGCTTCTGCTCTTCACCGCGGCCCGCCGCGATCATCTCGAACGCACCATCGCCCCCGCGCTCGCGCGTGGCGCCACGGTGATCTGCGACCGCTTCGCCGATTCCACCCGCATGTATCAGGGCCTCTCGCGCGGCGATCTGCGGGCCGTGGTCGACCAGCTGCACGAGCTGATGATCGGCGTCGAGCCCGACCTCACCCTGCTCATCGACATGGAACCGCGCGCCGCGCTCACGCGGGCCAAGGCCCGTGCCACCGCCGAGGAGCGGTTCGAGGACTTCGGCCTCGACCTTCAGGTGCGGATGCGCGAGGGCTTCCTGTCGCTCGCCCGCGAATTCCCCGACAGGTTCCGCGTCATCGACGGTGACACGTCGCCGGAAGCGGTGGCGCAGGAGGTGGATGCCGCGCTACAAGCGCCGGCATGAGCGACAGCGAGATTCCCCAGCCGGACAAGGTCGAGGGTGCGCCGCACCCCCGCGAAACCGTGCGCCTCTTCGGGCAGGACAAGGCCGAGCAGGATTTCCTCGCGGCCTACAATGCCGGGCGGCTGCACCACGGCTGGCTGCTGACCGGGCCCAAGGGGCTGGGCAAGGCGACGCTCGCGTGGCGCATCGCGCGCTTCCTGCTGGCGACGCCCGAGCCCTCCGACGACGGGCTGTTCGGCGCGCCGCCACCGCCCGACACGCTCGAGATTTCGCCCGATCACCCGGTTGCGCACAGGGTGCAGGCGCTGTCCGATCCCGGCCTTTTCCTGCTGCGGCGGGCGTGGGACGACAAGGCCAAGCGTCACAAGACCCAGCTGACCGTCGACGAGGTGCGCCGACTGAAGAACTTCTTCAGCCTGTCCTCGGCCGAGGGCGGACGCCGGGTCGTGATCGTCGATTGCATGGACGAGCTGAACGTCAGCGCCGCCAACGCCATCCTCAAGCTGCTCGAGGAACCGCCCGCCCGCACCACGATGCTGCTGATCGCGCACCAGCCCTCACGGCTGCTGCCGACGATCCGGTCGCGCTGCCGCGAACTGCGGCTTGCCCCGCTGGATGCCGAGGACATGGCGCGCGCGCTCGGACAGGCCGGGGCCGAGGTCGCGACCGAGGACGCGCAGGCGCTCGCGGCGCTGTCCTCTGGGTCGGTGGGCGCGGCGATCCGGTTGCTCAACTTCGACGGGCTGGCGCTTTATGCGCAGATCGTCCGGCTGCTCGACACCCTGCCCCGGCTCGACCGGGCGGGTGCCATCGCGCTTGGCGAGAGCGTCGCCGGCAAGACCAACGAGCCGCGGCTCGAACTGCTGCTGACGCTGATGGACACGCTGCTCGGGCGCCTTGCCCGAACCGGCGTCATGGGCACCCCGCCGATGCCCGAGGCGGCCCCGGGCGAGGCCGCGATGCTGTCACGGCTCGCCCCCGATGCGGCAAGCGGGCGCGCCTGGGCGGAAATCGCGCAGCAGGCCGGTGACCGGGCCCGCCATGCCCGCGCCGTGAACGTCGACCCGGCGGCGCTGGTGCTCGACATGATCCTGCAGCTGCGAAAGGTCGCCTGAGGCCGCCGCCAGCCGGCATCGACCTCCGTCGCGACGACAGCCCCCTATATATAATGTGTGAGCGCTAGCGGTGCGTGCACTGGGCTGCCTGCCAAAAGGCGTGCACTGGGCTGCCTGCCAAAAGCAAAAAAGCGGCGCCTCGTGAGAGGTGCCGCTTTCATTGTTCAACACTGAACCATCCGTCTGTTCAGCCTTTAAACGATACCGCCCGCGATGAAGCGATCCGCGAGCTGAGCGTAAGCCTCGGCCATGGCACCGTCGCCGAGCGCGACCGGGGTTCCGGCGTCGCCCATCAGGCGGGTGTCGAGATCCACCGGCAGCTGCGCAAGAACCGGAAGGTTCAGCCGCTCGGCTTCCGCCGCGACGCCGCCATGCCCGAAAATATGCGCCTCGTGGCCGCAGCTCGGGCAGACGAAGGTCGACATGTTCTCGATCAGGCCCAGCACCGGCACCTTCAGCGTATCGAACGCATCGAGCGCCTTGCGGGCATCCAGAAGCGCCACGTCCTGCGGGGTCGAGACCACGATGGCGCCGGTCAGTTCGGATTTCTGGCCGAGCGACAGCTGCACGTCCCCGGTGCCCGGCGGCAGGTCGATGAGCAGCACGTCGAGCTCGCCCCACTCGACCTGCATCAGCATCTGCTGCAGCGCCCCCATCAGCATCGGCCCGCGCCAGACGACGGCCTTGTCCTCGGGCAGCATGAAGCCGATCGACATGAGCGTGATGCCATGCGCCTGCAGCGGGATGATGGTCTTGCCGTCGGGGCTGGCCGGACGTTTCGAGGTGCCGAACATGCGCGGCTGCGAGGGGCCGTGGATGTCGGCGTCGAGCAGGCCGACCTTCTTGCCGGCCCGGGCCAGCGCCACCGCGAGGTTCGACGACACCGTCGACTTGCCGACACCGCCCTTGCCCGAGCCGATGGCGATCATCGATTTCACGCCCGGCGGATTCATCCGGCCCTCCTGCGGCGTGGGGTGACCACCGACCTTCAACGAGGGCGCGGGCTTCGGTTTGGCCTCGGCCGTGGGCGCCGTGAGCGCCGCGCTGACCGAGCGGATGCCCGGAAGCGCCGAGACGGCGCGTTCCGCGGCCTGCCGCAGCGGCTCCATCTGGCGCGCGGTTTCCGGATTCGGCGCCTCGATCACGAAGCGCACGGCGCCGCCGTCGACGGTCAACGCTCGAATCATGTCGCGCGAAATCAGGTCGCCGCCGTCGGGCAGCGGAAGCCGCGCGAGCTGCGCCTTCACCGCCTCAATTGTACCGCTCATTCCTTTTCCTTTCCATTTGCGCAACCCGACGTAGGGTCACCTTGCACTCCGCGCAATGCTCGAACACATACTGCCCAATCTTTGTGCTTAACGCCTTGGTTTCGCTTGTCTATGGCCCAGCAGAACCATGCACCTTCCGCATAGCGGCTTTGAGGTCAGACGGGATTGTGCACTTGCAGCATTTACCCCAGATTGAGGTCAACAACGGAACGACATACCGAACAGGCTAGCAATCCAGATGGCTTACGCAACCGACCACACCGCAAACGTCCAGGCAGGCAACGCCGGCTTCTTCTCCGGCATCGTCGCATCGCTTCGCGAGCGCAATGCCCGCCGCCGCCTCTTCAAGGAAACGGTGAGCGAACTGTCCGGTCTCAGCAACCGCGAACTGAGCGACCTCGGGCTGAGCCGCTCGATGATCCGCCGGATCGCATGGCAGGCCGCCTACGAGGCCTGACACACGATTTCAACTCGACGGGCTCTCTCCTCCTCCCTGAGCCCCAGAGTTCCGGCGGCGGCCTCTCTCCTCCTCCCTGAGGTCGCCGCCAACAAGACAAGGGGCGCAATGCCCTGACCTTCGAAGCCCCCTCTCCTCCTCCCTGGGGCGTTTCGATAGAGCGGCGGTGCCTCTCCTCCTCCCTGGCACCGTCGCAACCCCACAACCGGGCGCAACGCCCAAGACCTTCGGAGCCCCCTCTCCTCCTCCCTGGGGCGTTTCGATAGCGCGACGGTGCCTCTCCTCCTCCCTGGCACCGTCGCA